>Ga0206876_1079_pt1 | contig 27823 bp, 18 predicted proteins | sample Alteio_BWOrgCont_10_FD_152619 | JGI IMG/M metagenome (GOLD analysis project Ga0206876, IMG submission 152619) | Enriched cells from forest soil in Barre Woods Harvard Forest LTER site, Petersham, Massachusetts, United States -... | ecosystem: Environmental > Terrestrial > Soil > Temperate forest >...
GCGGCGGCATGGCGCCCGATGCCGGGCCCGATATCGAGCACGCGACAAGGAAACCGCACATGGTCCCGCAGCAAGCGAAAATCCAGCAGGGTTTCCAGCACATCCGGTTCCAGATCCAACGTGGCAGGCAGGCTTGTCGTCAATTTGGCCACGTCGGCGTAGAATCCTGCCAATTCATTGCGCAGGATGATTTCCTCGGCCGAAAGCGAACCCAGCACCGCACGCAGCAGGGGCGTCCGCTCGGACTCTACCGAGAAGCGTCCGATCAATTCCAGGATCTTGTCGCCCGCTCGGGGAGAATCCCACTGATGGCTGACGTCGCCCACGTGGGAGAAATGGGCCCTTCCGTCACGTCCATGGCGCAGACGGGCGATTTCGCGAGACGTATTAAAGGCTTGGCTTTGGATCATATTAGCTCCTTAGTTGGGTACATTATGCTGGATTCTTTTCGAACGCACCGGATAGCGGCGCGCCGAAGAGACGAGAAGCATCGAGAAAAGCGCCGGAAGCGCCGCCTCCCAATCTCTTGGCTACATCCGCCATGGAGCACACGCGGCCGGTGGATAAGAGAGGGTCTTGAGGCGTTTGCATCTCTCTAAATGCAAAACACGCCGGCATGATGTGGTGGGTCGTCACGGCATACGGCTTTCCCACCGCCGCCTTGGCCTTATCCGCCATCTGGAAAAAGTTGTTCGACGATCCGACGGCGACGATAGCCTCCGGATCGAAAGCCCGAACTCTCTCCTGAAAGCCGGCGTCCGCCCGCATCGCGTCGGCCTCGTTGAAGACCAAGCTGTTTCCGATCTTGCCCATGTTGGGCTCGACCAGCTTCGCGAAGATATCGGTATCCCGCCCAAGGAATAACGTCCGCTTTTTAGACTGGGCGATCCCATCGAGAGTTCGCAGCACGAAATGCTGGCCGGCGCGGATGCTCATGTCCAAGCTGTCCTTGATTTCGAGGAACTGATTTTCGTTCGCTTTGGAGGACTGCGCCATTTTATGGTGCGACGATCCCTTGCGGGCGAACACCGTGGTCTGGAAAGCGCAGGTGTAGGTACAATAGACCGGGACGATGGAGCGTTCGGCCAGCCAACCCACGATATCGATCGCGTGCATATCGATCGCGTCGAAGTAGTTTTTCGGGTGCCGCACGCCCAATTCGCTACGGACGTAGAAAATCCCATCTTCGGCAAGACACTTATCGACCGCGCCCATCAAACGGAGAAAATCGCTTCCGCTCAGCTCATTATGCACATGGCAGGCCATGATGACGTCGTAAAAGCGGCTCGGCAGCGGATCTTTTTCGAACCACCCGGGAACATGAACTATGGTTCCTGGATCAGCTTGTTCGATACGTGGCAACGGGAGGCCGGCGGCCTCAAAGTCGAGAAGGTCTAAAAATCTAGCGTTAGGCCGTAGCGCATCGATGAAGGAATAGACCATGTTCTGGACCACATACGAAGCAAGGACGCTGTCCACCGCAGTGTAAACATTATCGGGGTGGCGCAGAAAAGCCGAGAGGCACTGCCGCCCGCCGCCGGCGCCAAAATCGAGGATACGCGCAGGCAAAGACTTAAACTTGAGCACGGTGCGCCAATCGAACGCGGTCTCGGCCAGATCGAACTGGAGTTCGTGGCGCATGCCGGTGGTCGACATCATGCGTCCCAGGCGATCATAGAATTCCACGTAGCGGACGGCCCATTCGCGTTCGCTCGGAGTAAAAGAACCGAAATCATTTAGGATCTGTAGATATTGGCTCTCGTGAGTCTTGTGGATGCCAAAGTAATACAGCAACTCTTCGGGCGACCGAAAAGTTTCCCAAGCATTGGCGACATCGATGAAGTAGCCAAAACTCTCTCTGGCCGTTTTTTCATTCAACTTGGTCCGCGCATTATCGCGAGACACTTTCAGAATATTGGCATCGATCATAAGCGTTCACATCTCCTTTATCATTGATTAACAAACCTTTCAGACGCCCATAGGATAACGTCCCTGCGCAGCTATCCGCCTCGCCTCATCAAGCGAAGCCGTGGAAAATATCTCCGGATGGCCGTTCTTCGCAACGTCGTCCCAATCCGGCGCGCCTAGACGATGCGGCGTCACGTAATAGAGGGATCTGTACCATACGATATTGTGCTCTCTGTGCTCTTCCAAGAGTTGCGGCGGCTGCGTCGTGCCGCGATAGACAACTCTTTCATCGAACAATTCCGGCCATATCTCGCGGGATAAATTGACCATATGCCGGCTATGCGGAACGACGCTTCCACTCCACCAAGGCTGAAGGCGCCGAAGAACCAAGTCCGTTCGGAGCGGCATCACAACGGGAACTTGAGCGCGGTTAAGACGCGAGGCCAGATCATCCAAGGCACCGTCATTTCCCATAAAAATCTCCCGCTGGTCGATACCACCGATGCGCGAGTAGTCCTTAGCGCGGAATGCTACCGCACGTAGGCCGGCACGACCCGTCCTATTGGAGGGCATCATGAACAACACCTCTCTAGGATCGGCAGAAGCATTGCCTTGATTTCCCCCATAAAAAGTCGTGAAGAGGTTATCCATAAACGTCGCAGGCATCGCGTCGCCAGGTGTAACTATAGCGATGACGGCGGACTGGCAATGGTCCATGGCGTAAGCGACTGCAGACCCGCGATGGTCAAGGAAATCCCTCTGATTAAGCGACGCAGACCAATCCGACAGCCGGAAAATGGAATCCTCCGGCGCATTGTAACAGTCGACGTAAAGAAGTTCGAACTCGGATCGTGGGATATTTTGACGGTGAATGCTGGATAATAGAACTTGGCACTCATGACCCGCCGTCCCGCAAACCACGATTGAAATCCGCGGACGAGACTCCCTCGGAGTCGCCTTGTGGATTGCCGGCCCTCGCTTAAAACCCGGCCGAATGTTCTCCATCTGAAAGTAGGGCGAGGCCACCTTGAGATGATGATGCTCCGTTTGGAGTAGGGATTCTTCCATGTGGCGGATTTTCGGTCCAAGATCATCGATGAATGTGTCTTTCGATCCATTCCGTTCAGCAAGCGCCTTAAGTTGCCGATAGGCACGGATCGCAACGATGGAAGATTCGGCGAGTTCCCGAAGCAGCAATTTAGCTCTCTCTTGCTGCTCCAAGAGAGGTTGGCGAGCCAGCATCTCCGCGAGAGTAAGCTTAAAGAAGGGGAAGTCCGGATTGAGCATAAACGCACGCTCTGCTTTCTCGATAGACCCACTCAGCACGGCATCGTAGTGATTGACGGCCGAAAGGATGAGGTCGATGAAGGATTCATCGTGCGGCACAGCCCCGGCCAACCGCTCGACGACGAGATCTAGATACGCTCGATAGTCGAACCAGTTGCTGAACAGATCATAGGGAAAAACGTCCTCATATGGGTCGACTCGCCAGTCCCCCGCCGGCGTAGTCAATATTTGCGCCGTCAACTCCTCGATGGATTGGCGATCGGCCGGAGAGCCGAAATGGATCAGCGCGCGAAGAAGATCGAAATGGGCGACCAGACAGTCCGGAAATTTTTTACACGCAGCCCGAAGGTCTGAAATTGCGGCATCTAGCTGCGTTTGGAGCGCTGCGTCTCGACGGTTGTCGTAAACAGCCCTGGCATAAACGAGCAAATATTCCCGGGCCCTATCGATCAATACGCGGGCCGACGGCGCAACCGCGAATTCTTCGGTTAGGCGGGCTTGATTCTTTTCGGCAAGAGAGCTGACAAGGGTCGGCGAAAGTTGCACTCCATGCGCAAAATGCACCCGCTTTTGGTTTAGCCATTGGTCTCTAGCCGGACGGCGAGCAGAGGGCTTAGCCGCCAGAAAAGCGCAGAACCGCAGATACCGAGACGCGACGCTCCTCGGCTCGAAGGCCCTGCGCAAGGTAACGATGGCGCTGCGGCAACTCTCTCCGATCTTGTCGTAATCGGCAAGGATACGCTCTATCACCGGACGCGGCCCGATGGCTTCATCATACTCGAAAAGCCCATTCGATTCGTTTAGCCACAGCTTCATAATGCTGTCCGGCTGGACTATGGAGACACTGCCCATGGCGAGCGATTCGATCACGCGGGTCTGAATACCCCCGCGATGCCGGCAGAAGGTCGGCGTGATCTTCGATCGAGCCAGCATGTCCATGTATGTGTTCGGGTCCAAATGGCCGTCAACGACGGCGAGCTTTATGCCGGGAATAGCGAAGAGTTGGTGCAGCTGCCTGGCCTTGTCGGGATGATAACCCGCCAACATCGTACCGGAAATAAACACGTCGATATCGCGCTCGCGTTCGCGCATCGCCCCCAGACTTGGCGGCACGCCGAAAACCATCGGATAGGACGCGGTGGGGTCGCCGCTGATCGCGGCGACCTTCGGCCTCTCAACGACATGATCGATAACGACTCGGTGGTCGAACACCGGCAACCAACGCGCTACGCCTTGGACATGCATGTCGAAATCATTGGTAAACGCGATCGTTGGACAGGGTAGCTCCTGCAAGTCGATCGGTATTTGGTGCCACTCTACCGCATAGCACGCATAGAAATCCGGCGCACCGAGCAAGCTACTCAAATCATGAACGCTCCGATACGGCGCATTGGGAACATCATCATCATCCAGATATCCGACGTTAGTCACCTTGAATTTTTTGTCATACCTTACGCCTTCCGCCAGCACATGAGCCCCATGCCGGACCGGAGGCAGTTGCGCCAAGACATTAATGTGCGGCTTAGAGATCAGAGCATGCAAGTTGCGCGCATGCGGATCGTCGAGACCCGCCAGTCCCCGGAGAGCTTCATCGTCTCTGCCCGCCATCCACGCCAACACGGCGGCATAAAAACGAGCCTGGGGATGATCGAAACGCTCCAGCGCCGCGATCGACGCGTCGGGATCGCGGATCAGTCCCCGCGCCGCGTGATACTGCCACTGATCCGGCGAGCCTTCCAATGCCACCCGCATGTAATCGCCAGATTCGAACGCGGCCGCTAATCCTTGGGGCATGGAAAAATCAGGCGACAACCGCCCGTCGGCTTCGAAGATTTTCATAATACCCAGGGTCGTCATGATGGCGGCGGCGCAATTTCACCCCTGTCATTTTACGAAGGTGCGTCACCGCATCGGGCCCGAACCGGCGACCGACCATCGACAGATAGGAATCGCCGGAGAAGTATCTATGAAATGCTTCATCCCTGAATTCCAAAACCTGTACGCCGTTAAGCTTATCGGTGGGCAGCGGCAAGGAATCGTAGCCATGCTGAGAGTACCCGATCCAGCCGGGCCCCCCTTCGTCATCCGGCAACAACCACCCCCGCCGACGGGCCGCCTCATAAAGCGGAGAGCCGGGGTACGCCATGGCCGAATAAAAGTTCGCCCATTCGGTGTTGAGTTCTAATGCAAGGTCCAAGGTTTCGCGCATACTGGCAATATCATCATCCGGCAAGCCAAAAATGTAGTTGCCGGAAACGTTGATATCCGCCGCGCGAATGCCGGCGACGACCCGCGTGATATCGTCGTTGTTAAACCGGCCTTTCACCGATCCGTCCCGCACGAACTTGCTCGCGGACTCGATGCCGATGCCGAGCCATTGGAAGCCTGCGGCTCGTAGTTTCTCGATAAACTCAGGCTGGACGGTATCGATGCGCGCATACGCCCAGATATTGAGGCCGTAATCGCGCTCGATCAAGAGATCACAAAGTCCCAGAACATGGTTCTTATTGAGCACGAACATCTCATCGGGAATTTTGATCGTCTTGATCCCGTAGGTTTTAACCACGTGGTCTATCTGCTTAATGATGACTTCCGGACTCCAATAACGGATGCCCGCTCCATCGAACGGCGCGTTAATGCAGCAAAAGGAGCACTTGTACGGACAACCAAGGCTGGTCTGGATCGACGCATAGCCGCCCGGTGCGGAAATATTCCCAAGCGACTGCCAGTTATGGGGTCGATAGAGGGACATATCAAGCATATCCCAGGCCTGCATCGGCAATTCGCCATCTAGATCTTTTATTTTGCCTGCCCAATCGTTTACTTTTACAGCGCCATTATCATCCCAGTAGACGAGTCCAGGCACCTCGCTCAGCGGACGCTTTCCTTTAAGATGCTCTACCAAGCCCAACACAGTATAAGGGCCCTCCCCCCGGCAAACATAATCGTATGGCTCCTCTCGCAAGGTTCGCTCCGACAACGCCGACGCGTGTGTTCCGATCACCAGACTGGGACGATCGCTGAGAGCGCGCGCCTTCTCGGCCACTTTGCGGCCACTCGGCATGCACTGGGTCGATGCTGATGGCTGTTGGCCGTAGATCATGTAGACCACGAGAGTCGCGTCCGCTTCGACGATGCGCTCCGCCGTCTGTTCATGATTCATTCGTTGGGCTTCCGCATCGAGAATACTGACGGAATAACCGCGTTCCCGCATGAAATTCGCGATCAACCCGGACCATACCGGCGGCTCGACCGCGGCGTAATCTCCGCTGAGTTCTTGATATACCTGCAGCCGACTAGGCGGCGTTACCAACAATACATCCGTTTGTTGAGCGCTCATTCGATCACCAAATACGAAGTCCTGGCATTGAACGGAAAGCGTTTCACCGCATAACGCCGAAGACCGAACACTTCACGTAAAGCCACCGTTTCGCCGGGAGTGGTACTATCGTTGACCTCGTCAAATCCGATCACGCTTCCTTTGGTCAGGTATGGCTCGATCGCTCTAAGACATTCCTTTGTCGGCTCAAAAAGATCGAAATCGAAATACGCGAGCGAAATAATAGTCTGTTGATTGCGTTCTAAATATTCCGGCACGGTTTTCAACGCATTCCCCTTAATAATCTCGTGCTTGCAAATATGGCTTAGCGGGCTTTCTTGCTCCTGCAAGTCAATAATTTGGCGCAGGAATTGATCGTATCCTGGCGTCGTTGCATAGTCGCCAGGTTCCAGCCCCCCGCCGTCCTCAGGCGCGACCGCCGGGAAACCCTCGAACGTGTCAAACCCGATAACCTTGCGGAGCCGATTATACGGCTCATAAATCCCGCGCAAAGCGGTAAACAACGATAGGTTCTGCCCCCATCGACAACCGAATTCCATGATCACGCCTTGCACATCAAGGATTTGGCGGTAAAGGAAATCCATAAACAACACTCTAGACAAAGTCTGAGGAGTAAGGAACAAGCCGACATTGAGCATCAACTCGCGCTCCGGGATTGGAGCCGACTTCATCAATTGCGCAAACTTATTCCTGCGGTTCGGTTCATCCGGCGGACCGAATGTGATGATTTCCGGACCCGCATTGGTTATTTTCGTTGTCAAGCTACCTCCTTACTAATTGGCTCTCGCCGATCAAAGCCTGCTTGCAGGCATTGAAAATCCCCTGGCTGTCGTACCTAAGCTCACGACGCAACTGCTCTTGGCTGGGGTTCCCTAAAACCATATCGTCGCCTGGACCTAATCGGATCAGATTGCGCGAGCGCCCAGTCAATGCCAGCCGTCGCGCGACCGCCGCTTCCAAGCCTCCCTGAGGCGCATGATCTTCAACGACGATGATCGTGTCGACTCGTTCCGCCACGGCGTCAAAACACTCGACGTCAAAGGGAACAAGAGTATGGAAGTGGCAAACAATCGGAGCATGACCCTCGCTTGCCAAAACCTTCCAAGCGTCGACCGCTTGGACGACCGATCCGGAGGTGGTAAGGACGGCGATCTGCCGACCTTCACGAACGACACGCCCTCGGCCAAGCTTGATCGGAGATTCAGATTCAAATGTCGGCTCCCCGAAACGACCGATGCGAATATAGCTGGGACCATTATGCTCGAGCAACTGCGGCAAAAGCTGCTCGACTTCGCGGGGATCGCCCGGCGCTACGACCGCCATTCCAGGGATCAACGACATCAGGGCGAAATCCTCCCGAGCGTGATGCGTAACCCCGGATGTGGCGTAGGTATAACCACCCCCCGCGCCGACCACAATCACCGGCAATCGGTGATAACCGATGGGAACACGTATTTGCTCGAATGCCCGGCCCGTCATGAAGGAAGCGATCGAATACACGATGGGACGCCAACCTTCGAGCGCCAAACCCGCCGCGCAATTGACTAATTGCGCCTCCGCCACGCCGACGTTGATATAGCGTTTTGGATATTTAGAGATAAGATCGTCGAAAACGCCGAAGCCTAAATCCCCCGTCAAGAAGATCACTCGTTCGTCCGACTCAATCATTCGCAATAGGGTGTTGCTGAAAGCGCGTCTCATGACACCACCTCGTACAACGGATCCTCGCCCAATTCGCCTAGGGCGCGGGCGAGGTCTTCAGGCGAGGGAACACGGTAGTGCCAGAGCGTCTGATCCGCCATGAAGCTGACTCCGTGTCCTCCCGTCGTTTTGCATATGATCGCCGAGGGTTTGTCCTTAACAAACGGAACCTGCTTTAGGGTCTCCACAATTTCACCGATGTCGTGACCGTTAATCGTTCTTGCGGACCAGCCGAACGCTTCGAACTTCTCCTCAAAAGAGGTCTCGCCCAGAAGAAGATTGGTCCTTCCGACTGCCTGCATGTTATTGTTATCGACGATCGCCAACAGATTGTCCAGTTTCTGCGCACAAGCAAAAGAAGCCGCTTCCCAAACGCTACCCTCGTTGCATTCACCGTCGCTCATGACAACGGCGACCCGGCCATCAATGCCGCGATATTTATGGCTGTAAGAAATGCCGGTTCCAATACCCAATCCATGCCCGAGGCTTCCCGATGATATCTCAAGAACCGGAAGCATAAGTTTGCACGGATGATTGGGTAAAGGATGGCCGGGCTTTGCGTATTGGGCAAGCATTTGAACATCCAGAAATCCACGTTCCGCCAAAACACAATACAGTGCACTGGCGGCATGGCCCTTGCTGAACAGAAGGCGGTCTCGCCGTGGATCGTTCCCGCTGGCCGGATCTATCCGCAACCATTCATTGTAAAGCGACACAAGAATATCAACGCAGCTTAAAGCCGAGGTAAGATGACCCTCTTTCCCATCAAAAGCCATTCGTACGCACGTCGCTCTGACACGTCGAGCCGTTTTGGCCAATTCTTGCAGCCGAACGGCGTCCGGCCGAAGTTTTTCTTCAACCACGGATCCTGCCAGCAAACTATTGCCCATAATGGGGCACCTCCTGCGGCTCGATAAAGACCTCTAAAATCTGCATATTCGAAGAATCGTTTGTTTAATCCGGCCGGCCCGTGAATTTGGATCATCGATGCGAAAACCAATGCGTCGCAATTCCCGTCCGATCGATGGCTTAAGAGGCTTCAGCAACCGCCTCAACTGCTGCCGCACAAAACCGGACTGGATCACGAATGTTTTCTCTTCGATCCTCGCCAAATCGATCGCAGTGATCATCCCGTCTAGGCTATCGCGAATAAACACATCGGTACGTCCAAAACGCGTGGCAAATTGCTCAGCTGAAAAATTTGGGTCGATTGGACCGAGGGATTGGCGAGCCCCGATAATCCGGCCGCCGTTACGTATGATGTTATAGCCGCAATAGGACAACAACAGCTCATCACCGCCGGCCGCCGACTGAGAGATGGCGGACCGAATGCCGACTTCACGTCCGTGGTCAGACAAGCTCGCTGCCGGATATCGAATTCTTAACAGCGGCTCTATTCTATTTTCCTCGCACAGACGCGGCCAAATCAAACGTGCCGCCGATAGAATAAGCGGGCGCTCTACGATGGGGGGTAGTTCCCACCAAGGAGGCAGAGTGATCAGCGTCGCTTCATCCGCCCCAGCATCGAATATCGGAGTCCCCGCAAGTTGCAAACGCCATAGAAATTCCAAGGCCGGGGCAGAATCACCTGCGAATATCTCATGTTCGTCGAATCCCCCGATGCGGTCAAAATCCGATTTTTGAACGGCGATAAATCTGGAAGCAGATTTTTTCTCTCTGTCCCATCCGCCAATGAGGGCTACCCGGGCGCAATCCTTCCGTTTCCCGACAGGTTCGTTAGGCGCCTGGAAAAAAACTCCGAGAACGCGTTCCACAAAACGCGTGTCTGGCGGCATGTCGGGTTCAACGACGGCGAGAATTTCGCCGCAAGCGAACTCCCGGGCAATGTTCAGTGCGACGCTTCGGTGTTCAAAGAACCGTTCCTGATTGCAGGAGATCACCGTATCGGCCAAATGGAGCAATCCGGGAGCGATCATATCGAAGCATTCGATATAGATCACCTCGAACAATGTCCGATCGGCGGTTTGATGAGCTATTGCGTCGAGAACGGCCTTACACCGATAGCCGGCTTGACCCAAAACTACGATGGATAATCGAGGCGACCGCCGACTGTGGGCCGTCTTATGCACGGTCCTTCCGAACTTTCCTCCGGACCGCATCCGCATTCGATGAACGAAGGATGAACTCAGCCGTTCTGCGTGATGCTCGTGGATGATCAAACTGCGGCCGGCCGTAGCCATGCGGTCGTCAAGGACCATCCTATCCGAAGGCGATTCGCCGAACCGATCATCGATGGATTTAATCATCTGAAGCGCCCGCCAGGAGACACACGATGAGTCCGCTAGAGTCGTCAACAGGCCGCGCGCTCGTCGTAGCGCCGCGGCATCCGTCTGTCGGCTGAGGATTTCGGCTAAATGCAGGCTATAGAATGGGAAATCGGGGTCCAGGGAATGAGCCGCCTCGGCGAGCGTCAGCGACTCCTTGTCAACGGCAAGATAGTGGTGGATCGAGGCGAGAATCAAGCGGCGCAAGCGCTCCGTCTTGCCCGCATCGCCGCCCAGCACCTCGACCAAGCAGTCGAAATACTCCCGCGAGTTGAACCAGCTTCCCGAGAAATCATAAGGAAAAACATCATCTAAAGGATCCACTTGCCATTGATCTAGTGGCCGATCAATCACGCTGGCGGCCAACTTCAAGCCGCGCCGCACTTCCGCTGCATCACCGAAGCAAATCAGAAGACGGAGCAAATTAAAGCAAGGAACAAGCCTGCGCGGCTCAGCTTCGACGGCGTCTTCTAGGCTCTGAATCATTTTCGCATGGAGTTCAGAGTCGTTACCGAGCGTTTCGTTGAAATAGCGGGCTTGACCGCGCAAGAGAGCTATCTCCCGAGCGATGTCATTCTTATGCCGCACGTCCGGTTTCTCGGCATCAAGCGCTTGAAGGTGTTTAACGTTGGAATCAGCCAGTTCCCGCGCGTTCGTCAACGATGGGCGCGGCCCAAGAATGAAAATGTGCCTTTTCTGATTTAAATCGACAGTATCCTGCGACGTATGTCGTCGTCTCGGTTTGGCCGCCGCCACCGCGCAGAACCGGAAGAACTGCGAAGCGATCCGCTGCGCCGAGAAAGTCTCGCGGATCCTCATTGCGTTTGCCTCGCACGCGGCAACATGGCGCGATGGGTCTTTAAGGATTCGACGGATAGTTTCCACCGGACCAGCGTCCACATCAAAAGTAAAAATACCGCGCTCTTCACCGCCCCAAAGGCGATTCACGCTGTCCTCTTGAACCAAGGCCATACTGCCCAACGACAAAGACTCAATAGCACGAGTGAGCATGGCTCCCGGGTGACGGCAGAAGGACTGGGTGATTTTCGCCCGGGATGTCAGCTCGAAATACTCGTTTAAGCCGACATGGCCTTCAAATAACAGCATCTTGATGTCTTTGCAAGCCAAGAGCTGATTGATAAGCTTCGCCTTGTCGGGGTGATAGACGGAGGTCATCGTGCCGGACATGAACACGTCGATATCGCGCTCGCGTCGTTTGATCGGGGGAAGATTCCGAGGAGCGCCGAAAATCAACGGATACGCATAGACCATTCCCGGCGACAGGGCGCGGACCTTCTCCCACTCGTAGACATGATCACAAACCATGGCGATGTCGAAGGCGCGCAGCCAGGGCGCCGTCGTCAGGATGTGCGCATCGAAGTCGCTCGTATAGCCGATCGTGGGAAAGGGGAGGTTGCCCAGGTCGACCGGGATGCTATTGTGCCATTCGATGTTCGAGCAGACAAAGTAATCCGGCGGGCAAGCCGGGTCGAAGTGAGCCGACAGGGGCGTATAGGGCGGGTTCTTTAGGTCTCCCGCGCCATCGCCGATGTTGCGCACCGAGAACTTGCGATCGTTCGCGATGCCGCTCAGTAGAACGAATGCGCCGTCGCGCATGGGCGGCATTTGTGACAATACCTCAATACGAGGCTTCCTAATAAGTCTCAGCAAAGCGGCAGCATGTTCCCCGGAAACCCGCTCCAGACCCCGGCATGCAGCGTCCTCATCGCCGGTAAACCAGGTAAGGACCGCTTGATAAAATCTCGCCTCTGGATGATCGAAGTCGTTCAAGCGCTGGATAGCGGTTTGTGGATCCACCAAGAGTCCTCGGGCCGCATGATAACGCCAATCGGATGGAGATCCCTTGAACGCTACTGCGACAAAGTTGCCCGCATCAAAGGCCGATGCAATATCGAAATCGCCCGACATATCATGAACTTCAGGCCTCGTAAGAGCCATTACCATAAAATGATCATTTTTTATGCAGCAGGAATTCTATTTCCTGCATTCCGAACAACATCGACTACTTTCCTCGCCAGTCGCTTCCACAACCGATCCTCACAGGCACACCGCGCATCGACGATATTGGATGCTATTTCAATTCCGAGGTCTTTGCGCCGGGTATCGTCGATCAGATCCTCGGGCGAAACTTTTAATGTTTTGGGGCACGTATAATACATCTTGCCGTAACGCCAAATATTATAGTTTGTGCTCGTCTCTTCAACGACCTCAAGGAGGAGACTCTCCTCGCCGGCGCGCCGAGCTTCCTCCGGACTAGATGCAACCTTGATACCTAACTTATTGCGCCGCTCGCTACTGAGCAAATCCTCCGGTGAAACCCGCATTGGGGTCGGGCACATAAAAAATGACAGGCCGTAACGCAGTATATTGTATCTCAAAATCTTTTCCTCGATAAGCTCAAACGAGAAGCGCGCCCCGCCGGCACGGCGCGCTTCCTCAATCGTGGATGCCACGGCGATGCCAAGTTGATCCCTCCGCTCCTGGCTCAGCAAATCTTCCGGCGAGACTCGAAAAGGATATGGACACATATAAAACAATGAGCCGTAACGCACTATGTTGTACGTTAGACTTTTCACCTCAACGATCTCTATCCGATCATTGGAAGAAAATACGGAGGAATCTCCGTAGTTTACTTGCCCGGAACGGATGCAGAACTTGAAGTATTCGCAGCTATGGCAAAGCTCAGCATCTTTGCGAACGCCCGCGCGCAACGCTTCGGCCTCCGGGCTATCCCAAATGGCGAGCAGATCATCTTTATAAATCGAGCCAACGGTAAATTTCTGACACAGCCGCACAGCGCCGTCATAGTTAATCCGGACGAACTTGAATGGAGAACGGCAATCCACGTGCATCCCCGGGAATGAACCGTTTTGGAAATGCGTACTCGGAGAGGTAGGCAAGCGCTTGCCGGGATGATCGGAAACTACGATCCCCGCCCCGCCCAATCCGACATTCTTTGGATACGCCGCACGAATTTCATCATGAAGGAACCATGGTGAACTTAGCGTGATTCGGTACTTCCCCTCAATAACACGAATGGCGGCAGCCGTCATCTCCTTCTGCAGCTTTGCCAACACTGGTTCCGGTGACTCGTTGACGATGTCGCCTTCTGAAACGGGCAGCACCATGCTAATGAACCCTATATGATCAAAACCATGCGATTCCCACATATCTACCGCTTCGACAATTTCGTCGATATTGCTCTGTAGAACGGTATAGTTGACCTGAAAGAAAACGTTCGGATTGACTTCTTGAACAGCTTTCTTGAAAGCGAGGATCCGTTCCTTCGCTTCATCAAAATCGGCTCGGCGACGAATCTTTTCATAAGTCTCACACCGCGCGCCATCAAAGGAAATAGTTACCACTCGGAAGTCGCAATCTTTAATCTGAGAGATAAGCTTCGGAGTGAAGAGAGTGCCGTTAGAGGTGAGGTCAATTTTCATCCCCAGCTCAGTAAGTTCGCGCGCAATCTCGGCGAAACGTGGATGCGCCACTGGCTCGTACATGGCACCCAGCTTCGCCCACTTTCCCTTTAGCCCGCCAAGACGCTTGATGAAAGACGGCTCAAGCATGGTCTTCGTCATTTCCTCGTAACTCACATGGCACATAATGCAGCGAAGGTTGCATGTATGTATGAGCTCAATTTCCACCACTTCCGGCGGCCCCTTCTCAGTGAGAGGTGTTGATGAGTAGAGCGGGTTGAAATCACCAAAAGCGCCTTCTTTATCAACTAAGTTCTTAAGAGCTTCCAGGTGATCGGCCCATAGCACGTAACGCCCTGACAGAATATGGTGATCAGTGCGGGTGAAAGATCCCAATGCCTGAGGGACGGCAAGGTAGCGGCCATCCAATTCCAGGAGATTATAGGTCCGATACTCCCCGATCAACTTCATGCCGGGAGGTTGCCGATCGATTAAAACCTTAAGATCTTCAGGAGAGTTAGTCCACAAAGTTTCAGTACCATACAGTATGTGATGATCATTAAGAGTGAACGGCCCCAACGCTTGTGGTACCGCGCAATAGCGGCTATCTACCTGCAAGATGTTATAGTTTCCATATGAATCGACCAATTTCATAAATGAAGGCATCTGAAATTAAAGCATCATCTCGTTGGAGGACCCCATCCGTGAGCCGTATGCGATGATTAGCATCAATTCAACGATTATTGAAGATTAGCCCATCGAGAAAGGGGATATTATTATACCAAAATCTTGTCTCACCGTGGGAAACATATCATTAACTGTTGCAAGTAAGTAGAAATGTCACACCTCGCCGTTAAGTAGAAGTGTCACATCGTTTTTGTTCGCCGTTGCTAAAGAGAAGAGAGCTCGCCGGCCCTTCTCTTTCTTTTTTGCTTCTTTTTTCTTTCTGTGAACAATGTGGATAATGCTCATAACTTATTTCGTCGGCGCCGTGGTTCTGGGCGGGAAGCTGGGGCTGCCAGGCAGCCTGAATTGTCTCCAAGGATGATCTAGGGGCATGATGTATGGCTTGCCGAGGGCGATGGCCACTGATTTTCTTCTAATCGCGTAGAAGGGCGTATGGGGCTTTTTATCGATAGGCTTGAAGTTGAGATATTGGCCCTTGAATCGCAAGTGCGTAGAGCCGTCTAAACGAATCTCGACTAAGACCTTGCTCTTTGGTCGCGCACGAACAGGTTGATTGGGCAGAACTTGGAAGAATCGATTCTGGAATCTGACGGTGAAATCGTTGAAGACTGTCCTTTCCGCGCGTAAAGACAGGATTTCTTCCAAACGATGGGATTTAAGAAGGGGCCTATGAGCATCCGTGCGATTGGCCGGATCGACGGAGCAACGGGCGTTGTGGTCTGGAATATAGACTTCCTGAAGAAACGTATTGGCCGCTTCCATGGTGGAAATACCCGCCAAGCGCAGTTCTTTGACCAGGCGATCCTGATGAGTGGCGAAACCACGTTCCACGCGGCCCTTCGCTTGCGGACTATTGGCCGTGATGACTTCGATGTTGAGTTCTTCCATGGCGCGGGTAAATTGGGTAATGGGATCGACGTCGCGCAGTTCCTCTTCGATCGTGGCCTGGCGATTGACCGTGTAGATCGAATCCTTATCGACGTAGTACGCGATGGGGCGGCCATGCCGCAAGAGATAGGCTTTTGTCGTGCGCAGCAAGGTCAGCGTGTCTTCGACATGAACGAATTCCCCGTAAAGGATGCGGCTGGTGGCATCGTCTATGTAGATCATCAAAACGCAACGGGGGCCTCGTCCCTCAAACCAGTCGTGGTCCGAGCCATCGAGCTGCACCAACATGCCGACGCAGTCCCGCCGTCTGCGCCAAGCTCGATGTTTCGGTTTAGGCGTCTTGGCCCTCCAGATGCCTGCCTCGATCATGCCGCAGCGCAGAGCTGAGTCGGAAATCTTGATCCCATGCATCCTCTGCAGTTTTTCGTTGGCGAAAGCAGGGCCAAAATCATCATATTTGGCTTTTATCAACGCCAGCGCCTCAGCCAAGAGCCCGGGCTTGAGCTGATTATTGGATGGCTGCCCTCGCAAGCCGTGGATAACACCCCGGTGGCCTTCTTCGCTCACCCGCTTGCAAATACGGATGATTTGTCTGCGACTTCGATTGATCTGCCGACCGGCCTCGCCTTGCTTGAGTTTGCCGGCCAGCACCTCATGGATCACCTTCAACCGATCCGCCTCACGCATGCTCATCGTCATCAGCTCCGGTACTTCCATTGGGGTCCCCCTGGCTTTCCAGCCAGTTATGGTACCCCAGGTGTGACATTTCTAAAAAACGCAGGTGTGACACTTTAAAAAAATTTTGACAAAACATATCATTAACCTACCCATGCCACTCGCTTACACGGACGTCGGTTTTCTTTCAAAAAAATCTATCCCAACATCCTATTGACACCATATTCCGCGAATGCCAAGCTGCACGCCATCCCCGGCGAGACCACGTTCAGGACATGGGTGTGACTCTCGCCGAACTCGACCACATATCCTCCACCATGCGGCTTTTCCCGTGCACCATCTGGGCGCGGGCGGACTTGATCTGCTCCGGTCTGATATCGTGACCGACAACCGGGTTTGATCATATAACGACCGAGCGTATCCGGTCGAATATCGGGGACTAACGACCTGGTCTGGCCGTAGAACGCCCACGCGGACAAGTTGGTCTTCGCGCTCCTCCCGGCCAATTCAGGAAAGCGCTTCTATTTAAGTTCCTTAACAAAAAAGATGTTTGCATCCGTTGAATCATTTAAAAGTTCTCCGGTCCCCTCGCTGCAGAGCGAAAGACAATATGAATGAGACCCGACCGAGGGCGTTTTTACCAGATAACGAAGGCTATTTGCCGCAGAGTAAATAGCACCGCCTGTCGTTCTGATTGCATTAAGTCCAGTAGTCTGAGGGTTACCGAGAATCTGTCCATCCTGCAAAATATTCAAACCGCCATATTGGATTTAACCCGTCCAGTACAATTGAAACAAATTTAGTCTGTTAGATCTGTTGACGTCTTAGCTCCTCGATAAATGCCGTAACAGGAGGGCTCAGATGTCCAGAAAAGGTGGTCCACAGAAGAGATGGTCCGTTGCCGAGAAGTTAGAAATCATTCAAGCTCGAGAACAAGGGATGCTGTTGAGGGATGTGGCGAAGCTGTACGGGATAAGCGTGAGCACGCTTGTCGTATGGCTTGAACGTTATGAATTCGGCGGAATCGGCGGTCTTGAGCCTCTTTGGGGAAGCGGCACGGCAAGAAAAAGCGCGCGCGTGGAGGCTGCCGAGCAGATGGCAAAGGACGTGACGGCAGTCAATCCGGAAGCCGGTGTTGGAAAGGTGCAGGGAGAGCTAGCCCGGCACGGCTTTTTGGGATTAGCACGCGAGACAGTGCGGCGGCTGCTTCGGGCGCAGGGGCACGAGCCGCAGACGCAGAGAACGAGAAGGCGCAATCGTCCGCCTCGCGTGAAATCCTTCGAACGGGCCAATCCTAATGACTTGTGGCAGACGGACATCATGACGTTTATGCTGAAGGCACAGTATCGGGTGTATCTAATCGGCTTCATGGACGACCATAGCCGGATGATCGTCGGTTGGGGGCTATACCGTTTCCAGACGGCGGCTAACGTGCAGGAAGTGTTCCGAGCGGCTATTGAAAAGCACGGCCTGCCGAAGGAAGTTTTATCGGATAACGGGCGGCAATATGCCAGCTGGCGAGGGAAAAGCCGGTTCACACAGACGCTGACGAAACTGGGCATACGACATATCCGTAGCCGGCCGTATCATCCGCAGACATGCGGGAAAATCGAGTCATTCTGGCGGAACGTTTATCAAGAATGCCTTAGCCGGACGCCCTTATCCAGCTTCGAGGAGGCGAAAGAAAAGATCGGGGAATACATCGAATACTACAACTTCAAGCGTCCTCACCAAGGTATCGGGAATTTAATACCGTCGGACCGATTCTACCGAGTGGGCGACCAAGTGAAGCAGATCATTGAGACGAATACGGCAAAAGTGGAGGAGGCGACCGTATCCCCGCCTGAATATGTGCCGCCGACGTATCTGGTGGGCAATATCGGAGGAAAGGAATTGCGCGTGATCGCCAAGGATGCGGAAGTAAGTCTGCGGGAGCCGGAAAATGTAGAATCGGCCGCAGGAGGGAGTGATGGCAAAAACGAAACTGCCCAGCCCTCAAGAGCGGCTGGAATTGATCCTGTTGGGCCTGGCGAGGCGAGCGCCGATCCAGGAGCTGTGCCGGCAAGCGGGAGTATCGAGAGAGCTGTTCTACCGGTGGATGGGAGTAGTGCGGGAGACGGCGCTCAAGGCGCTGGAAGCGAAGGCTCCCGGTCCCAGGCCGCTGAAGGGTCGGTCGCCCGAGAAGGAGGTCCAGAAGCTACAGGAACGCCTGGAGCACCTGGAACGGGAAGCCAAACATCTGCGCAAGGAGCGGGACCGGTTCAAGCTGCTGACCAAGGTGGCGCAGCGGATCATCCGGCGCAACGCATGGGGCCCGTTCCCGAGAACGGAGTCTAAAAAAAACGACAGGCGAGCCGAGAAACAAAAGAGATCTACATGCGGGAGTGGCAGCGTGAGCGCGAGCATGGCACCAAAGCTGGAGCCTTTAGCCGACTTTGGGGGATCAGCCGAAGCACCCACTGGCGCTGGGTGAAGGGCAGGTGGAAGGAAGAGAGAAAACGCGTGAAGCGGATCAGCGAGTATGTGAGGCGGCAAGTGATCGAAATAGATCGGCGGTACCGATCCACGTGGGACGTTCACGCGATCGCGCATATTGTTGGGATCAGTCCGACTACAGTGGCGAAGATACTGTTGGAGGTTCGCGGCCCAAGACCAAAGAGAACGAAACATCCCCATACGCGACGGACGCGGTTCATACGGAGGGACGTGATGTGGTCGTCGGACTTCGTGAGATTGGTCGGCGGCTGGATGTTGGTCAAAACCATGGACGAGATGAGCGGGTATCGATTAGGTTGGGACTTGGTGCGCAGCGAGAACGCGGAGCAGGCATTGGCGCATGCACAGTCGATCGCCGCGAGGATGGGCCGGGTGCCGTTGGTGTGGAAGTACGATCACGGCTCGGCGTTTACCAGCGCCATGTTCCAGAAGTTTTTGGCGGAGCGGATGATCGTTCCCTATCCGACCCAGCCCCGAGCGCCATGGACCAACGGCCGTGTCGAGCGGGATCACCAGGAGATACATAACTGGCTGATCCCGCTGGAAGGCAAGACCGTGTCCGAGGAAGAGATCGAGAAGGAAATCGACGGCGGGATGTGGATGCTGAACTTCATTAAGCCGAGAGCTTGTTTGGGGTTCCGAAAATCGGCGGAGACGTACTTCGAAGATGAAGCCGGAGGCCTGGAGAATGCCGATGACGAGATTCGGGGTATGTTTCAGCAAGCGATAGACGATGCCAAAACAGAACTTGGCTGCGCCGATTCGCTGGACCCGAATCAGCTCAAGAAAAAGTCAGGTGAACGATTGCACCGCAAGGCGGTGCGGATAGTCATGCAGCGCTGGAAATTGTATGAAGAGTGGGATACGGCGGAACCGGAAGGGACGCCGGAGGATAAGATTGTCAACAGATCAGCGGCTTCAAATGTTTCATTTTGAACTGGACAGGACAGTGTTGGAGGAGGAGCACAGGCTCCTTGCGCGAATTATGGAGGCGCGGGAGCCGGTGGAAATGGCGGTAATAATACAGGAGGCGGAGGAGCGGGTAACGGCAGTGATGGATTTGTTCAGATATGGTGGTTTACTGGAATATAGCCTGGAATCTTTCAGGAAAAGAGGCGCAGGCTGCTCGTGGATGAGTGGGCGGTAACTTAAGGCATCACAATATAAGCGTTCTAGTTAGCCCCCACCGCGAACGGAACGCCGTCTATCGAGCGGATTATCCGGTATTCAGCTGGAATGTCCAATATCGGGTAGTTTCCGCCTGGCGAGATAGCCCCGGTTGATCCTCGCCTACTATCCGGGAAGGTCCCGGAGGCCCGGCGCGGGAAAGTCTTTAGACCTAAGTGATCGGACCGTTTTAATCGATATCGATTATAACCCACTATTCCAACCTGCCATGAACTTGCCATGGCAAGTTCATGGCAAGTTCGTGGCAGGTTCAATATAAGCGTTCTGAGAGGGCCACTGTATATTAACACAGGCGGCCTTTCGCTTTCATGATATCTATGTCAAAACCTCGGTGGAACTGACCTATTCCGCGGGTAGACCGGAACAGTGGACCGCCGGAGCGACGACGGGGTAATCAGGCCGAATTGCGGATATCCGACCCCAGCGCACTGGAACTTTTTTCGGGGTCATCCGTACTTGTAGGTATGGATACTCTGCCTGTCGATCAAGACCGGATTCAGCGCCGGATACATATTATCCGCGATCAACGGGTCATGCTTAGCGCGTATCTTGCGCAGCTATACGGAATACCCCCCAAGGTCTTGATGCAGGCAGTAAGGCGCAACTTAAAGCGGTTCCCGTCAGATTTCATGTTCCAACTGACGGTGGACGAAGCGGAACGTTCAAGGTCACGCTTTGACCTTGAAGCGCGGTGGAAATCTGAAGTACTTGCCGTTCGCCTTCACCGAACAGGGAGTGGCGATGCTTTCGAGCATCTTGCGGAGCGCCAGCGCGATCCAGGTCAACATCGCGATCATGCGCGCATTCGTCGCTTCCCGCAAAGCGATGGCGGCCAATAAGGCGTTGGCGGCAAGATTGAAGGAGCTGGAACATCGGGTGGGCGGCCATGATCACAAAATTGATTCCATTTTGGACGCAATCCAGCGACTCGTGGAAACCCCGGATGATCCGCCGAAAAAGATCGGCGGATTCCGGCCGTCGGAGTAGACCTGACCAGCAGGGCGGCTACCTCCGGGTGACTTCATATTCCAGCTCACGTTGCGCCGCCCTCGCCCCCCGATTGGATGATTACGAGTATCGTTTTATCCAACATTTTGAGGGTTTTCAACAGGCAGTTTAAACGCGGTATTCCACCCATTCCATCAATCAGGCCGAATTGCGGATATCCGACCCCGGCGCATGGAACTTTTTTCGGGGTCATCCGTACTTGTAGGTATGAGTTCCTCCATGCCTCACGAACCGGCCGGCAAACTGCTGGGCGACATCCGCTCGCTGATCGAGTCGGCGCGGCCGCGGGCAAGGAGTACGACCTCTCCCCTGGTCCCTGGCGCATATCCCGCCAGGGGCTGCGGACGGCGCAGGCGGTCAACGCCGGATTGGTGATCCCGTACTAAAGCATCGGCGACAGCATCCGGCAGGAAATCCTGGGGCGATGCAGGGCAGAGTCGGGACCGAGAAAATAGTGCATGACTTATAATAAAAAATACTTGCAATTTAGCGGTGATCCGCCTATACTATTACCGAAGGAACACGCCATGAAGAACGCCGAAAAGCTGAAGGATTCCATGCGGCCAGGCTGGGTCTATCGTCGCCAGGATTTTGCAGGCCTTACGACGGCGGTGGATCGCGATATCAAGACTCTCGTCCGGGGCGGCGAAGTCCGCAAGCTCGGCTACGGACTCTATTGCCGGATGAGGAAGAATGCATTCGGCGACGCGCCCCCGGATAATCGGGAGCTGGTACGCGCTTTTCTCAAGACCGACGACTTCCTGTTGACATCATACAACCACTTCACCAATCTTGGGCTCGGCCTGACGCAGGTCTACAATACCGCCGTCGTGTACAACCACAAGAGGGCCGGAGAGTTTCTTCTCGACGGCAAGCGTTTCCAATTCCGCCTTGTTCCCGCCTATCCGAAAACGCTCAGCAAGGAGTACCTACTCGTCGATCTCTTCAACCATCTCGGGAAGCTCCCCGATGACGGCGCGGCCGTCCTCAAGAATTTGAAGTATCGCATCAACGAGTTCGACCAGTCGAAGGTTTCCGAGCATCTGCGGCGCTACGGCAAGCCGGTCGCCCGGCGAACGCTGGCCGAGGCTTATGCCTGATTTCTTCCACGAGCGAGGCGACGTAAAGACGCTCACCGAAACTCTCTCCCGCGAGACGGGGATTTTCGAGCAGGTGATCGAGAAGGACTATTGGATCATGCACTGCCTTTGGGGCCTCCAACGGTCGGGCCTTGTGTTTGAAATGAAGGGAGGTACGTCTCTCTCGAAGGGTTGGGGGATCATCGAGCGTTTCTCCGAGGACATCGACATCCGTTTCGACGCCCCGCCGGAACTCAATCTCAAGGGCGACAAGCCGGCTCACATCAAGGCCAGGTTGAGCTTCTTCGACGGTTTAGCCGGCCGAATCAAAATCCCCGGAATTAAAGCCGTGAGGAACACGCAGTATGACGACGAGAAGGCTCAAAATGGCGGCATCAGCCTCAAGTATGAGTCCCGGCTTGAACCATTGCCGGGAATAAAGCCCGAGGTGCTGCTAGAAGCCGGTTTCGACAAAACCGCGCCGAACGAGCCGCGCGATTTCAGCAGTTGGGTGTTCGACCGAGCGCTCAAGGCCGGGCTCGACATCATTGATAACCGCGCGCCGGGGATCAAATGCTACATTCCCGAATACACATTCGTCGATAAGCTTCAGACGATTTGCCGCCGATTCCGGCAGCACCACGACCGCAATCATCCCGAAGATGACAGGCCGCGAAACTTCTTGCGCCATTACTACGATCTCTATAGATTGCTTGAGGCGCCGAGGGTCGACGCTTTCATCGGCACCCCCGCGTACGAGGACTACAAGAAAGTGAAAATCAAGGCATCGGACGCGAAAGAGTTTGCCGCCGGCGAGCCCTTCATGCTTGGAGACCCCAAGACCTTCGACCTATTCGAGCGGGAGTTCCATCACATGAATACCTTGCTCTTAGCTCCGGCTCCGAAGTTCAAGGACTTGATCGACAGGCTCAGGGAAAACGCGTCCCGCTTCTAAGCAAAAAACTCAAATCCTTATTCTCGAATAGACCCTGCATCAGTAGAATGCAGGCGCCCAAGGATGACGTCCGAGAGTCTTACTTCGGACATTGTACGCTCTCTTTTTTCAGGATCCTGTCCGCGACGTATTCCGCGAACGCCAAGCTGCACGTCATCCCCGGCGAGACCGCGTTCAGGACATGGGTGGACGTCTCGCCGAACTCGACCACGATGTCCTCCACCATGCGTCCTTTTCCATCCACCATCTGAGCCCGTATCCCCGCGCGGGCGGGCTTGATCTGCCCCGGACGGATATCGGGGACCAACGACCGGATCTGATCGTAGAACGCCCGCGCGGAGAAGCTGGTCTTCGCGTTCCTCCAGGCCATCTGCAGGAAAGTGGCATGCCCGGCCAGCCTCAGGAACTGACGGCTCGTGAACATCTCCATCGAGTCCTTCCACACCCACTCCTTATCGTACGCCTCCCGGCCGAAGGCCAGCACGGCGCTGGGGCCGGCCAAGACGCGGCCGTCGGTCTCGCGCGTCAGGTGGATGCTCAAGAACGGGAAGCGGAGGTCGGGCGCCTGGTAGATCATCGTCCGCACGTCGCAGCCCTCGACCTCCATGTACTCGCCGCGGAAGGGGATGACGCGGTATTCCAGGCCCACGCCCATCATGTGCCCGATGCGGTCCGCGTGGAGGCCGGCGCAGTTGATGATATGATCCGCGCTCACGGTCCCGTGGTTCGTCCGGATCTCCGATCCGTCGATCGCCTGGACCTGGGTTCCGAGCCGGTATTCCACCCCGAGGCCGCGGGCCTCCTCGGCGACCGCCTCCAAGAGCCGCAAGGAATCCACCGTGGCGCCTGAGGGAGACAGGAGCGCGGCGATGGCGGAACAGCCGGGCTCCCGCGACTTAAGTTCTTTTTGATCCAAGATCCGCAGCCCCTCGACGCCGCAATCTTGGCCCATGCGCAGCAGCCGCTCCAAGACGCCGAGCTCGGCTTGATCGCGGGCGACGACCAAGGTGCCGCACTCGTTCATCGGGACGCCGCGGCGCCGGCAAAACTCGCGCAAGCGCCGGCTCCCTTCCAGGCACATGCGGGCCTTCAGGCTTCCCGGTTTCTGGTTGATCCCGGAATGGATGACCCCGCTGTTGCGCCCGCTGGCATGCCGCCCCAACGACGGTTCCTTCTCCAAGACGACGATCTTCCCCGCCTTTCGGGAGGCGAGCTCACGCGCGATGGCGGTTCCGACGATGCCCCCGCCTATGACGACGTAGGTTGGCATGATGGAGCCTCCGAGGCGGGGCGGATAGAATATGAGCCGTTGTTTGATTGCAGGACAAAGCCGTCCTCGCTCAAGAGGCTGAATAGGTCGGCTTCGATGGTTTTTCCCCAATGGGAGAACAGCTTGTCTTGATCCGCAGCCGATGGGGCTGGTCTAGGGTCCGAATAATATAGGGCGGCGTCTGGGGCGTAGAGCGCCTTCGCCCTCACCTCGGCCCTCTCCCCCGCCCTCTCCCGCTCGCGGGAGAGGGAGATTTTGAGGCAAAGGTCGATGTACTCTAGGCCGGGGAACTCCGGAGAAAAACCGCCTGCACGCATAAAAGAGTCGCGCTTGACCAGCATCCCGGTGCGTTCCACCGCTTGAAACGGACGTCGCTTGTTGACGGCGGGATCGTTCCGTTTGAAGCCCCGGTAAATGCGGCTGACGCGCAGGGCGCCGGCCTCGTCGCGATAGAATCCGAGCCCGGCATGCTCTATCCGGCCGTTGCGCGGGTTGATCCATTTGGAGCCGACGACGCCCACGCTCTCGTCCTCCGCGGCCCGCATCAGGGCTTCCAGCCACCCTTGCTGGGGCTGCGCGGAAGCATCCAAGAACACGAGATAGTCGCCCCGTGCGGAGGCGGCCGCAGCCTGGAGCGCTTGGATTTCATTCATCCCCTTGCGCGGGTGGATTCTGATCTTGTGTTTGAGACGCCGGAGAAAATCGGGGAGGCGATCTCCGGAATCCGGCAGCGCGAGGATCTCGATCACGTCCGACCCGCCCAGGGCTTCAGCCAAGCTGGCGTCCACGGAGCGCGGACCACCCGCCGATAGGCGCTCCTCCTCGACGGTCAAAATAATGGAAGCTCGGGGTTTTTGGCCGGCCTGCATGGACCCCGAGGACGCCGCCGGCCCGGAGGAACGGATATGATCGGCCAATCTCTCGGCGATCTTTTGCCGAGCCTCGGCCAACTCCCAGTAGCGCGCCCGGTCTTCCTGGATAGCCGGGTTTTCACCTGCCGACCCTGCCTCGAAGCTCAGACCGTACTGCAGGTGCTCGAAGATCACTTGCGGCAGATACGTCGCGCGTTTGAAGCCGGACTTTTCCAGCCGCTCGAAAATATCCTGGAGGTGCGAGTCGATGCAGTGGCGCCGGTATTCCGCGGGGACGATCTCTCCCATCGCTTCGCACGCCGCGCGCGACAGGATGGGGAACGTCGAGACTTTCTCGCCATAGTAAAGGTCATTAGGGTACGCCATGGCGATCCCATCGGGGCGCCGCGCGAAAGCGTCCTTGACCGCCAAGTCCCAATCCTGGGTGCGGATCACCGCGTCATCGTTGATCAAGACGATGAATTTCCCATGGCTCGCGCGATAACACGCTCGCGTCATCTCCCCCATCGAAACGCGGGGCCCGATCAATTTGACCAGGTTCAGAGACGGGTGCTCGATCCGCGCGCTTTCCGGGTCGTCGTCGTCCACGTACAGGACGATCTCCAACGAGTCCGGATCGGAAGTCGTGTCCAGCAGGCTTTGGAACAGCCGCTGCACCGGGCCCGGGCGCTCCCGCGTCGGGAGGATCAGGGAAAAATCAGGCATCGCCGGAAAACCCGATCGCCGCCGAAGGCCTACGCGGCTACCGGATCGGGAGCGGCGTGCTTGCGCCGGAGCTTCGTCTTGGTCATCTCCCGGATATGGTCCGCGGTCTTCGCGCCGAATTTCTTCTCGATCATGGCCAGGTAGCCGGGGTTGGTGTTGTAGGCCTGGAAAGCATGATCCCGGAAGCGCAGGACCTCGCCGGCGGAAAGGTGGTTCGTGGGAAGCGGCAGCGAGTCGAACGCATGCTGCGAGTAGCCGCTCCATGTCTCCGGCAGCGGCCAACCCTCTTGCAGCGCCTGCTGGTACAACGGGGAGCCGGGGTACGCCATCGCCGAGTAGAAATTGCCGAACTCGCAGTTGAGCTCCATGGCGAGGTCCAGCGTCTCCTTCATGGATTCCATATTATCCTCGGGCAGGCCGAAGATGTAATTGCCGATCACGTTGATGCCGGCCTCGCGGACATGCTTCAAGGTGCGGAAGATGTCCTCCTGGTTGAAGCCCTTCTGCACGTCCTTGCGGACGCGGGCGTTCGCGGCCTCGATGCCGAAGGCGAGCCAGTTGAACCCCGCTTTCTTGAGCTTTTCGGCCATGCCGTCGCGCACCGTATCTACCCGGGCATAAGCCCAGATGTTCACGTCCAGCCCGCGCCGGATGATCTCGTCGCAGATGCCGCTCACGTGGCGGTCGTTCAAGACGAACATCTCGTCGGCGAACTTGACGTTGCGGACCCCGTATTCCTTGGACAGCCGCTCCAGCCAATTCCCCACGGTCTTCGGGCTCCAGAACCGGTAGCTATTCTGGCTTTCCTTCAAGCCAGCCGCCTTTTCGCCGCTCTTGAACGGGGCTTGGATACAGCAGAAGCTGCAGTGATACGGGCAGCCGAGCGTGGTGTAGATCGCGGCATAGGGTAGGCGCTTTAAGCCGTCGAAGGCGTGCCAATTGTGCGCGCGGTACTTATCCATGGGCAGCATCTCCCAGGGAATCCCCGGAATCGCTTGCTCCACGTCCTTGACGAGCGGCACCGGCATCGTCGACCGGAGCTCGCCGCCTTCGCGGTACCACAGGTCGGGCACCTGCGAGAAATTGGGCGAGGCAGACTTGAGAGCTGAAACCAACCCTTCTAGCGTCACCAGGCCTTCGCCGCTGCATGCGAAATCAGCCTTCTCCTCGCGCATCGTACGTTCCGGCAGCGCCGCGACGTGGCCGCCCAGGAGCAGGATCTTCTGATCCGGCGTTTCCTCTTTGATCGCCGAACAGATCGCGCCGGAGGCTGCCATGTTCTGGGTCGAGGCAGAAGGCTGATGGCCGTACACGACCACGGCGGCCAAGACCGGATTCAACTCGGCAACGCGCTCCGTCACGGCCTTGGGCCCCAGGTTTTCCGCCTCGGCGTCGAGAATCTTCACTATTAGGCCCTTTTGCCGGACGTAGGAAGCCATCAGCCCGGCCCACACGGGCGGCTCGATGGCGGCCAACTCGTTGGCGAGGCCTTGATAGATCTCGTGCCGGCTTCCAGGGTTGATCAACAGCAAATCTAGTTTTGCGCTCATAGTAATGTCACCTCGTCTTCCCTCACCCTCGCCCTCTCCCGCCAGCGGGAGAGGGAATGCTGCTCCCCTCGCCCGAGCGAGTGTCGGACAGTTGGTCTCCCTCGCCTGCAAAAGCGGGAGAGGGTTGGGGTGAGGGCTTGATTAGAGAAAGCATTGGGGCGTTCTTCCGGAAGGCTTCCAATCGTTCTGGAGTGCCGATGTCGTAGAGCGGCTCGTCGCAGCGGTGCGCGTACACTCCGTCCGTGAGCAGAGCGGGGAAGACTTCCCGCTCCATCGAGACGGCTCCCGTTGCAGGGATCACGTTGAGCACGTCCCGCTCCAAAAGGTAGATGCCGGCATTCAGGGTCCGATTCGGACGGGGCTCCTTCTCCGCGAAGGAAACGATCCGGCCATCGCCGTCGACATCGATAAAGCCGCCGTCGTCGCGGGAACCGGCCGGGACGACCGCCACGGTGGCGACGCCCTGATGGCGGGCATGGGACTCGC
>Ga0206876_1081_pt1 | contig 27413 bp, 27 predicted proteins | sample Alteio_BWOrgCont_10_FD_152619 | JGI IMG/M metagenome (GOLD analysis project Ga0206876, IMG submission 152619) | Enriched cells from forest soil in Barre Woods Harvard Forest LTER site, Petersham, Massachusetts, United States -... | ecosystem: Environmental > Terrestrial > Soil > Temperate forest >...
CATGCCAGGTGCGAGCGAGGAAGCTGCCGTTGGTCATGACGAAGTAGCGTGGATCTTCTTTGAAGAGCGAATTGAGGAGAACGCTGGTGACGACGCGGCCGACGAGAGCTCCGCCGAAGTCTGTTCCGTAGCGCTCGAAGTAGCCGGGGACGCCGCCTTCGTATTCGGGGTCATCGTTTTTGGCGAGCTGAATGCCGGCTGTGATGGCGGTGGAGGCGAAGAAGACAGGATCGGTGGCTGAACGGATGGCCAGCTTGAACTTCTGTCGAGTGGTGAGAGGCGCTGCGTCCCAGATATAGCTGGTGTAGAAGTTGGGGAGAATGCCGAGGACACGCTGCTTGAGCTGGTCGTTGAGTTCGGCTTCAGCGATCTGCTGTTCGGTGAGCGTGACGGTGACATCTGCTGCGGTGCGCGAGATGGGGAGAGCTACTTCAGGGACCTCGAAGGTTTCACCGGGTTTGAGATTGATGCCGGGAATTCGGTACGTCTGAAAGCCGGGCGCGTTGATGGTGATGGTGTAGGAGCCGGATGGCAGGTCGGAGAAGCGGAAGTGGCCGAGGCTGTTGGCGGTGGTTTCGATGGGCGGCGAGGGGGGCGTGCCGGAGGGTTGGGCGATGACATGAGCGCCGGGGATGAGGCCGCCTTGAATATCGCTGACGACGCCGAAGATGTGGCAGAGGGCGGCTGGGGCTGCGGGTGTTGTAGAAGTGGGATGTTGTGGTGTGGGGGCCTGGGGGAAAGAATCTGCGAGGGATGGGCCTTGATCGGGAGGCGGTTCACTGAAAGATTGTGCGGATGCGGATATTGCAAGGCAAGCGAGTGCGAGCACGGTGAGAAACAGGCGTGCGAAGACCTTGAGCTCTCCAAAGGGAGCGGATTGCAGGCGATGGTCGCTGCGGGAGTGCATATGGCGGGGACCTTCCCCGATGGCTTGCTGGTGTAGCTCCATCATACGCGTTGCGTGATTGCTGAAATGCGGTGCCGAAATGCGGGCATGATGGTAGGGTGCGGTTGAGCAGCGATGGGTTGGATGAGCGAGGGCATTGAGTGATTGCGTTTGCGGAGGTTGCGAGGCTGGCGGAGGACCTGGCTGGCGAAAGCAGCCGGTTGAAAAAACGCGCGGCGATTGCGGCGGCGCTAGGACGGATTGCCGGTCCGCCCACGTCTCAAAATCGAGATATGTGGCACCCAGAGCTTGCTGCTGCAGGAAGGTTTTGTTTGTACGTTGCAGGGCAGCCGTTTGCTGAAGATGATGCGCGCAAGCTGAATGCCGGCGGAGCACTGCTGTCGCGCGCGGTGAAAGATGTTTCACGATGCACCGATGCAGAGCTTGCGGCGGCGTATCGGAGGCATGGGGATTTGGGAGCGGCTGGGTATGACCTGATGCTGGGCCAAGGATCAAGAGCTGAGGGGCAAGCGGGGCTGACGCTGAGCGATGTGGCGGAGGCGTTTGCGGCTATGGCGGCAGCGCGGACGACTGCGGGGCGGGCGGCGCAGGTGGAGATGCTGCTGCGGAGAGCAGCGCCGCTGGAGGCGAAGTATCTGCTGAAGCTGATGCTGGGGGATATGCGGATCGGTGTGAAACAGAGCCTGGTGGAAGAGGCAATTGCAGAGGCGGCGCACGCGGATGTCGCGGCAGTACGCCATGCCGTGATGCTGGAGGCGGACCTTGGGCGCGCGGTGCAGCGTGCATTTGCAGGGACGCTGGGTGAGGCCCGGATGCGGCTGTTTCATGCGCTGGGTTTCATGCTGGCGAGTCCGGTGGATTCGCCGGAGGAAGCGGTGGCGAGGTTTGCGGTGGAGAGTGGTGGCGCGAAGAGTGAACAGCATGTCCTCCGCGATGCTCAGGATGACAACTTCAAAAAGATTGAAGCGTTGCTGGAGGACAAGTTCGATGGAATGCGGGCGCAGGTGCATTGTGGGGATGCTGCGCAGCCGGGGAGGGTGGTGATCTATTCGCGGAATCGAGAAGATATTACGGAGAGCTTTCCGGAGCTGGTGGAGGCGTTCAGCAGCGTGAGGGAGCCGCTGATATTTGACGGAGAGATCCTGGGGTGGGAGCTTGCAGCCGAACGAGCACTGCCGTTCAGCGTGCTGGGGCAGAGGATTGGCCGCAAGCGGGTGGATAATGCGATGCGGCGAGAAATTCCTGTGGTGTTTATGGCGTTCGACTTGTTGTTTGAAGCGGGCGAGTTGATGTTGGAGAAGCCGCTGATGGAGCGGCGAGCAAAGCTGGAGCGGGTGGTGGAGCGGCTGCGTGAGGTGACGGAGTCGGCGGTGGAGCTGGATGAGCGAGGGAGCAAGGCGCAGGCTGGGTTGTTTGACGAGCACCATGAGTTTGTGGAGGAGCGGGTGGTGAGGTTGAGGCTTTCCCCGGCGCGACGTGTGACGAGTGCGGAGGATGTCGAGCTGGCGTATGCGGAGGCTCGGGCTCGGGCGAATGAAGGTGTGATGTTGAAGGCGGCGGGGTCAGCGTATTTGCCGGGACGGCGCGGGCTGGCGTGGGTGAAGCTGAAGCGCGAGCTGGCGACGCTGGATGTGGTGATCACGGGAGCGGAGTTTGGTCATGGAAAACGCGCTGGGTTGCTGAGCGATTACACGTTTGCGGTGCGTGGAAACCATGGAGAGCTGCTGAACGTGGGCAAGGCCTACTCGGGGGTGACGGATGCGGAGATTGCGGAGCTGACGAGTTGGCTGGACGCGCATACGCTGGAGGATTTTGGGCATTACAGGACAGTGGAGCCGCTGCGGGTGGTGGAAGTGGCGTTCAACAACGTGATGCGGAGCGAACGTCACGCGAGCGGATTTGCGCTGAGGTTCCCAAGGATTGTGAGGCTGAGGAGCGACAAACCGGTGGGGGAGATCGATACGGTGGGGAGAGTGGAAGAGATATTCAGGAGCCAGGGGGATAGATGATGGGGTAGAGGACAGGAAAATTCCTATTAGAATCAATGACTTATTAGTTGTTGGCGGGGATGATTCTGGTGACAAAAGCATTACTAAGCGAGGCGTCCCGGAAGGGGGGTGGGCGCGTCTACAATGAAGGAACGCAAATGGCATTTAGTAAAACGCATTTGGTTTTGCTGATTACGGGTGTGTGAAATAAATCCCTCCCCTGGAGATTGTTCTTGGCACTTCTAAGCTCTGTACCCTCCCTCACGATCCCGAAGATTCTGAAGAAGTATGCACCGGCCGGTTTGGCACTGGCTGTTTTGGTGATGCTCGCGAGCACGATGCAGGCGAAGGCTCCGCATGTGAAGCCTACGCACACGAAGATTAAGCCGATGGCGTTGAGCGCGGCTGAGGTGCTGGGGCCGGGAACAGTGGCAGACAGCGATGACGCGATCCCTGATGAAGGGAAGAAGTATTCATTGAAGCTTTATTCGATGCACACGAACGAGAGCATCGACGTGGTGTACCGGGTGGGTGATGTGTACGTGCCGGATGCGCTGGACCAGTTGAACCACTTTCTGCGAGATCACTACACGGACGATGTGAACCAGTACGATCCAGCGGAGTTCGACCTGCTGCACAACGTGCTGACGCGGCTGAACAAGACGAGTACGACGATCAATGTGTTGTGTGGCTACCGGACGGAAGAGACGAATGAGTATCTGCGTTCGCTGGCTCCGACGACTGGCGTGGCGGAACACTCGCAACACATCCTGGCGAAGGCGATTGATATTCGCGTGCCGGGAGTGCAGACGGCGCGGCTGCGGGATGCAGCGATGAGCCTGCAAGCGGGCGGTGTTGGGTATTATCCGCGGGCACAGTTTGTGCACGTGGATGTTGGCCCGGTGCGGCACTGGACGTATGGCGGGTACACGAAGAAGAAGCGCAAGGGTGCGCCGAAGAGACATAGAGCGTAAGAACAGTGGTTAGAGATTAGTGGTTAGGAAAGGCGGCCGCGATGCGGCCGCCTTTTTTGTTTTTGGGGACTGGCATCTTGCTACTCCACCCATGACGATGGAGCTGCCATGAATGGGTCACCCGGCTTTTTCATTGAAGGAGTCGGCGATAATGAGGGGCAGAAGGTAAGGGAATTTGAAGAGCTGGGTGGAGATTTCGAAGGCGCGGCTGAAAGAGAATCTGCGCGCAATCCAATCGGTGGCGGGCACCGGTGTGGAAGTGCTGGCGGTTGTGAAAGCCAATGGATATGGGCACGATGCAGCTATCAGTGGTTCGGCGCTGGTTGGGGCGAAGGCGAAATGGCTGGGTGTAAGTGATGTGGAAGAGGGCGCGCGGCTGCGCGAGGAGCTGGGAGAGAGCTCGACGCGGGTGTTGGTGATGTGTGGGATGGAATTGGGAGATGCAGCAGAGATGGCGCGGTGCGGGCTGACTCCTGCAGTGTGGACGGTGGAGCATATTGCCGCGATGGAGAAGGCGGCGCGATCGGCAGGGCAGCGGCTGGATGTACACCTGGAAATCGACACGGGAATGAGCCGGCAGGGTGTGCAGGTGGGAGCGGAGCTGGCGAAGGTAGCGGAGCAGCTAATGCGGTCGCGCTGGGTGCATTGCGAAGGCGTGATGAGCCATTTGAGCTCGGCGGAGATTTCTGGGTCGGAGGTGACGGCGAACCAGCGCAAGAAGTTTGGCGAGGCGTTGGAACAGGTGGTGGCGGCGGGGATCAAGCCGGAGCTGGTGCACCTGGGAAATAGTTCCGCGGTGGATGAGGGGTCGACGATGGCGTGGGTAAGAGAGACGGCGAAGAAGATGCGTGCGAAGGCAATGGTGCGTACGGGGCTGGCGGTTTATGGAATGTGCATGGATGTCGAAGGGGGACACGGCATCCTGGTAGAGAAATTGAAGCCGGTGATGACATGGAAGACGCACGTGATTGGGGTGCGTGAGATTGAGAAGGGAACCGCAGTGGGTTATGCCGCGACGTTTACGGCGGAGCAGAAGATGCGGATTGCGCTTCTGCCAGTGGGCTATGCGGATGGGTTCAGGCGAGAGGCATCATCAGGGATAGGGGATGGGTGGGTGATGATTGCGGGAAAAAAAGGCGCGGGTGGTGGGAAGAGTGTCAATGAATTTGACGACGGTGGATGTGACGGGAATGGATGTGAGCGTGGGGGATGAGGTGGTGCTGCTGGGTGAGGGCGTGAACGCTGAGGACCATGCGAAGTGGGCGAAGACGATTGCGTATGACATTGTGTGTGGGGTGAAGGGCAAGTTTGTGAGCAGGTGAGAGAGGGTAGAGAAAAGCAACTGCAAAAGATTTAGCGCTGTGGGCGCGGCGGGCGCAGAGTAAAGCAAAAGCTTGAACGCAAAGGGCGCGAAGGGTAAAGCAAGTTTCGCGAAGGTAGACTAATAGGGATGCTTGGAAAGCTTTACGCGAAGTGGATGTTTGCCTGGGAGACGGCGCTGACGACCCGGGATGAGAACCGGGTGGAGCGGCCGCTGGAATGGGGGTTCGAACACCTGGCGGATTTTGGCGGGGATGAGTTCGGCGCGAAGGTGGAATGCGGAGAGATGACGGGGTTGCAGGCGATGCTGGCGCTAAATGCGCGGATCGTGGCGAACCCGCATGCGTTTCTGGATTACAAGACGCCGACGGATTTTCGGATCGAGCAGCGGTTTCCTGAGCTGTATCCGACGAACGTGAGGCCGGAGACGCTGGAGCAGGAGCGCGAGTGGAAGCGCATGGCTGAAGTGGGCGAGCTGAGGCGAGTTCCGTATTTGCGATTTACGTCGCCGGTGAGGACGCCGTATCCCGAGAATGATGCAGTGAATGCGCGTTGGTATGAAGAGCCGAAGTCCATTGGTGAAGAACGCAGGCCAAAACAAGCCATGATCGTTATGCCGCAGTGGAATGCGGATGCATTCAGCCACAACGTGCTGTGCGAGATGTTCAACAAGTTTGGGATTGCGGCGCTGCGACTATCGAAGCCGTACCACGATGTGCGGCGGCCAGCGGAGCTGGAACGCAGCGACTATGCGGTGAGTGCGAATGTGGGACGCACGATTGCAGCTACACGGCAGGCGGTGACGGATATTCGGAGCTGCATCGATTGGCTGCAGTCGCAGGGATATGAACAGATTGGGGTGCTGGGGACGAGCCTGGGAAGCGCGTATGCGTTTATTGCGGCGGCGATGGATGCACGGATCCGGGTGTGCGCGTTCAACCACGCGAGCACACAGTTTGGAGACGTGGTGTGGACGGGGCAGAGCACGCGGCATGTGAAGAGTGCGTTTGAACATGCGGGGCTGACGCAGGAACAGGTGCGCGAGATTTTCTCTGGCGTGAGCCCGATGACTTATATGGAAGATTTTGCGGAGACGGGGGAGGCGAGCGAGGAGTATGCACTCAAGCGGCGAGTGCTGGTGGTACACGCGACGTATGACCTGACGTTTATCAGGAAGTATTCGTTGGAGGTGTTGGAGAACTTTCGGGCGCGGGGTGTGGACTTTGTATCGAAGGTACTGCCCTGCGGGCATTACACAACCGGCGAGTGGCCCTATAAATATCTTGATGGGTGGTTTTTGGGATCGTTCGTGTGGGGATCGTTCAAAAAGCTGCGTGAGGCTTCTGCAGAAAAGAAGTAGAAGAGGCTAAACGGGAATCGGCGCGAAGAGGCAAGCTTCGGACGAGACCAATTTGTTTAGCACTCTTCGACGTCTTCGTTGTTGCGGAAGAGGGTGACGCAGGGAGCGAGGACCATTGAAACGAAGGTCGCTGCGAGCATGAGATCGTGCATTGTGATTCTCCTTGATCGGTGAGGGCTGGATGCCCTTGCCGATGTAAAGAGATTCGCAGGGGTGGATGGGGTTTTGAATTCCACTTTGGGCCGGGTGACCGGGCCGTGAGGGGTAAATGCGAATGACCTGATGGTGGGAGGGAGGAAGGTAACCTGATGAGGGACCAGGTTCCGGAACCCAGGGCCAGAGGCGTTAACTATTGGAAGTAAAGGAGTAGAGGGTGTGGAGGACGCGGCGGAGGACGACTATTGGGGTGTCGCGGCGGGCGTGATAGAAGCTTTCGGGAAGGTAGGAAAGGTGGGCGCGGTTGGGGTTGGCGAGAGCCAGTTCGCGCTCGAGTCGAGCGACGATGTCGTTGGTGAGGGATTCGCCTTGCAGAACCGGGATATAGGAATCGGTGACCAGGAAGAGGCCGGAATTAGTGTGTGAGGTCATGCACGGAGCCTTTCTTCCTGGTGGAGAGCTAGCGCGAAGGTAGAGGTCGAGATGTATACCGCCAGAGAGCGGTGAGGTGCGAGATGAATCGCAGAGTGATGATTTCGCGGGTGGTAGAAATTTGAAATCCCACGTATGCATGGGGGTAGTGGTTCGATTGGGGGATAGAGGCAATGAGTGGAGGTTGAGGAGCAGACAAAGACAAGTGCAGATTCCGTTCTGGCCCGACAACAAGAAAAGCAAAGCAACGACTTGAACGCAAAGAATGCAAAGGGAAAAGGCAAGTTTCAGGAAGGGCGAGTCTGCGGAAAAAGTGCGGCGTAAAATTGAGGTATGCCGATTGACTTGAATGCTCCGCTAAATATTGCTGACCCTTTAATTGCCAAAGAGATTGAAAACGAAGTTCTTCGCCAGCATGAGGGGCTGGAGATGATTGCCAGCGAGAACTTTGTTTCGCGTGCGGTGCTGGAGGCCGCGGGAACGGTCTTTACGAACAAGTACGCGGAGGGGTATCCCGGGAAGCGTTATTACGGCGGATGCGAATACGCCGATGTGGTGGAGAACCTGGCGCGTGACCGGGCGAAGGAGTTGTTTGGGGCGGACCACGCGAATGTGCAGCCGCATTCGGGGTCGCAGGCGAATGCCGCGGCGTACATGACGCTGCTACAGCCGGGAGACACAATCCTGGGATTGGACCTGGCGCATGGCGGGCACCTGACGCATGGGCACAAGCTGAATTTCAGCGGCAAGCTGTACAAGGTGGTTGGGTACCAGGTCCGCAAAGATACAGAGACGATTGATTACGACGAGCTTGAAGCGAAGGCGATTGCTGAAAAGCCGAAGATGATTATTGGTGGCGGGTCAGCGTATCCGCGGACGTTTGATTTTGCGAGGATGCGGGCGATTGCAGATAAGGTGGGTGCGTATTTTGTTGTCGACATGGCGCACTTTGCCGGGCTGGTGGCTGGTGGAGTTCATCCTTCACCAGTGCCACATGCGCACATTGTGATGACGACGACGCACAAGACGCTGCGTGGGCCTCGGGCGGGAATGATTTTGTGCCAGCAGGAATTTGCGGCAGGTGTGGATCGGAGTGTTTTCCCTGGACAGCAGGGAGGGCCACTGATGCACATTATCGCAGCGAAGGCAGTGGCGTTTGGCGAGGCGCTGCAGCCGGAGTTTAAGGAATATGCGCGGCAGACGGTGGCGAACGCGAAGGTGCTGGCAGAGGGCATGCAGGCGGCGGGGTTCCGCGTAATCTCAGGCGGAACGGATACGCATGTGCTCCTGGTGGACGTTTTTGCGAAGGGGATACTGGGGTCAGAGGCAGAGACAGCGCTGGGCGAGGCGGGGATTACGGTGAACAAGAATGCGATTCCGTTCGATGTGAATCCTCCACTGAAGCCGAGCGGGATTCGGTTGGGGTCACCTGCGCTGACGACGCGCGGGATGAAGGAGGCGGAGATGCGCACGATCGCCGCATGGATCGCTGAGGCACTGGAGCATCGCGGAGATGCAGGGCGGCTGAAGAAGATTTGCGGGCAGGTTGGGGAGCTTGCAGAGAAGTTTCCCCTGTATAAGTGGTTGCAGGCTTAAGAGCGTGATGTGAGCCAACGCATTCCTTCAGCACGATCGCGGGAATTGGCATGAGACTGGTTGTACGTTGTTTGTTTCGGTGGTTTGTCGGCTTGGTGCTGGGGTTGGCGCCGGCGGGAGCGTATTTCGTATACACGCGAGTGAACCCGGTGATCCACGACGACGCGTACACTGCGCGGTTGACGATGCTGGTGGAGGCGGGGTGCGTGGCGGGGGCGATCTTTGGAGCGATCTGGGCGGCGCGGCTGGTGATTACAGCGTATGAAGAGGGTGGGGCGAGACGGAGGATTGGTGGGCCGTAAGAGCAGGCAGTAGAGATTAGAGAAGACACGAGCAAACGCCAAAGCGGGAACCCAACAACTTTGCACTTAGTGGCTCCGCTCAGGATGGCAGCTTTTTCTGATCTGTCGAGATGACGGCGGTGGTGAAGGAAGTGGTGGCTGGACTTGCGCTGGGTGTGGGCGGAGCGAGTAAAGTATTCGCTATGACTTTCAACCGAATTTCCCCAGCGCTCTGCGCGGTCGCCCTCGTTGCGTTCAGTCTTCCTTCTCTAGCTCAGCGCGGAGAGCGCGGTGGTGCGCCAACTGCGCCGACGGCTGCTGCTGCGCCCGGTGCGGCAAGACCGGCCGCCGAGACGATGAAAAATCCTCTGCCTGCGGACAAGAGTGTGGAGCAGACCATTACGGTAGGTGGCAAGACGCTGCACTACACGGCGACGGTGGGAACAATCGAAATGAAGGACAAAGACGAGAAGCCGACGGGCGAGGTGGAATACATCTCCTACGTGCTGGATAAACCGGCAGGGACGCCGGACCGGCCGGTGACGTTTGCGTTCAACGGCGGGCCGGGTGCGAGCAGCGTGTATCTGAATATGGGAGCGATTGGTCCGAAGCGTGTGAACTTTGGCAACGCCGGCGATTCTGCTTCTGACCCGGCGACGCTGATAGACAACCAGGGAACGTGGCTGGACTTTACGGACCTGGTGTTTATCGATCCGATTGGCACTGGCTATTCGCGGTCGCTGGTGGATGACGATACGACCCGGAAGATTTTTTATTCACCGACGCCGGATATTGAGTACCTGTCGCTGGTGGTGTGGAAGTGGCTGGTTAAGAATGACCGGTTGCTGGACAAGAAGTATCTGATTGGTGAGAGCTACGGCGGATATCGCGGGCCGAGGATTGCGCACTATCTGCAGTCGACGCTGGGCGTGGCGATGAACGGACTGGTCCTGGTGAGCCCGTATCTGAATCCTGAGTTTGGCGATGGGAATCTTTCGCCGGTGCCGTGGATGACGACGCTACCGTCGATCACCGCAGCGCACCTGGAGTCGCAGGGCAAACTGAGCGATGCAGAGATGAAGAAAGTGATTGGGTATACCGAAGGCGAATACGCTTCAGCGCTGATTAAAGGCAACAGCGATCCAGCGGCTCGTGACGCGATGATTGCGCACGTGACGGAGATGACGGGGCTGGATCCGACGTTTGTGAAGTTTTCCGGGGGCCGGCTGGAGACGGGCGCGTATCTGCGTGAGGTTCACCGGACACAGGGGCTGATTGGCAGCGTGTATGACTCGAACGTGACGGGCTTCGATCCTTTTCCGTACACGATGAACGGACGTACGAACGATCCGATGCTGGAGTCGATCGTTGCGCCGACGTCGACGGCAGCGGCGGATTTTATTACGCACACGGTGGGATGGAAGACGGATGCGCGGTATGAGGCGCTCTCATCCACCGTGGGACGGATGTGGGACCGTTCGAGCGATGACCTGCGGCGCGGATCGGTTGCTGACCTACGTGAGGCAGTGGCTGCTGACCCGAAGTTTCGCGTGCTGATTGTGCATGGATGGAACGACCTGAGCTGCCCATTCATGGGATCGGTGCTGACGGTGCAGCAGATGCCAATAATGGGCGATGCGAACCGCGTACAGGTGCATGAGTTTGCAGGAGGGCACATGTTCTATACGCGCCCGGCGAACCAGAGCGGTCTGCATAAGATGGCGGAGACGATGGTCGCGACGCACTAAAGGCAGAGAGTAGAGAGAAGACAGCAGGAAGAAGCGGGTCGGGGCATGGAGCCCTGGCCCGCTTACTTCAGGAGGAATAAGCGGATGTGGTGGATGGTGCTGTTGGGCGTGGTGACGGGGATGCGCTCGATGACGGCGCTGGCGGTGGTGTGTTGGTTTGCGTGGCTGGGTTTGTTGCCGGAGACGGGATGGGCGCATTGGTCAGCGACGCTAGCCGCGGCGATCGTGTTCGGGCTGTGCGCACTGGCTGAATATGCGGGCGATCTTTCGCCGAAGGCACCGAGCCGGACGACGATGTTTCCGCTGACAGTGCGTATATTGTTTGGCGCGATGGCTGGAGCTTTGAGCGCGCATGCTTTGACCGAGCCGGCGGTGGGCGGTGTGGTGTTTGGGGTTGCCGGCGTGATGGTTGGAGCTTACGGCGGCGTGTGGGTGCGCATGTGGCTGGCGAAGAAGGTGGGACGCGACTGGCCGGTGGGCGTGGGGGAATCGGCAATGGCGTTGGGGCTGGCGGTACTGGCGGCGATGATGATTCACCACGACCTGGTGTGGGAGGCTACATCGAAGACATTTCTATAGAGGCAGACCGGGCGTTATTCTTCCCGCTCATCTGCCAAATGCGCGCCGATGAACGGGGCGCCCAGGATATTCAGGTTCGAACAGCGAGGACGACTCGGGGAATGCTGGCGTAGTCGTCGAAGATGCGGACGCTGTGCCAGAGTGCTGAGTCGAGGAGAGCGCGAACAGCGTTGCTTTGGCCGAAGCCTATCTCGAGCGCGAGAAGACCGCCGGGGTGAAGCGCGGTTTGAGCTGCGGGTATGAGTCGGCGATAGATTCCGAGGCCGGAGTCGTCTGCGAAGAGCGCGAGGTGGGGTTCATGGTCGCGGACTTCAGGGGCGAGTGTGGGTGCGTCTTCGAGTGAGATGTAGGGTGGGTTAGAGACGATGATGTCGAAGGATTCGCCGGAGAGCGATTCGAGGAGATCGGAGTGGATGAAGCGGATGCGCTGGGCGAGGTGATGGTGCGCGGCGTTTTCGCGGGCGATCGCGAGAGCGGCGGGTGAGATGTCGACGGCTGTGAATTGCGCACTGGGAAGATGTGTGGCGAGAGCGATGGGGATGGCTCCGGTGCCTGTGCCGATGTCGAGAATGCGCGGATGTGCGGAGGCAGGGCTTCGTTCTTCCTGACCCATCCCGCGCTGAGACTGCGGTACGAATGGGGCAGTCAGCCAGTTGAGGACAGCTTCGACGAGGAGCTCGGTTTCGGGGCGTGGGATGAGCGTGTCCGGCGTGACACGCAGGGTGAGGCCAAAGAATTCCTGAATGCCGGTGAGGTGTTGCAGAGGAGAGTGCGCAGCGCGGCGGGTGGTGAGGGCGCGGAGCCGGGTGAGGTGCGCGGTGGAGAGTGCGTCGTCGATGTGGGCGAGGATGAAGGCACGGTCGCGCTGGAGAATGTGGGCGAGGAGAGTTTCGGCGTCGCGTGGAGCGATGTGGGTGGAGGCTTCGGCGATGGCGGAGCGAAGAGTCATAAGTGCAGACAGTAAACAGTAGACCGTAAAAGCGAAGGTGCGTGGGATAATCGGCGGGAGAAGCAGTCGAAGTTTTCGGGCCTGATTTGAGGATGACCTGGAAGAGGGTTCGATGGACGTGCATCCGCCGCATGCGGGAATACATTCGTGGAAGGATTTCTGGATCCACCTGGGAACGATCACGATTGGGTTGCTGATCGCAATCGGGCTGGAGCAGAGCGTGGAATGGGCGCACCGTGTGCATGAGCGGCGGATGCTGCAAAGTGAGTTGCGCGCAGAGGGCGATGAGAATGTGCGGGCGACGCGGGTGGATATGGAGCGGCTCCAGTCCTGGCGCAGCGGCATGGTGGCGCGGCGCAAGGATGTGCAGCAGATGATTGCCAGCGAAGGCAAGTTGAAGCTGCCTTTTCGCGTGATTCCAGCGCGGGGAGCGATTGCGCTGCCGTCGGAATCTACATGGGACAGCGCAAAGGCGAGTGGCAAGGTGGCGCTGCTGGCGGACTACCAGGCGGATGTGTACACCTTTCTCTATCAAGAGAACGAGATGCTGAAGACGCAGCTGGAGTCAATCTTTGCGCTGACATCCGAGAAGTTGGTGTTTGAACGGGGGTTCGATCCAAAGTTCGCGGAGGCAGGAGTGGATGGAACGCCGGACCTGGCGAGCATGAGTGTGGAACAACTCAAGGAGTATTCCAACATCCTGAACAAGAATATTACGCAGGTGGACAGCATGATCGCGTTTCTGCAGTTCTACGACGCGGTGAACCGGGCGGTGCTGTATGGAGCGCAATCGCAGGAAGAAGTGATTCGCCGCGTGGATGAAGAAGAGAAAACGGGATGGGGTCGCGGCAATTTCTGACGACGAGTAAAAAGAGGACCGAACGGACGTACATGCACCTATGGGCACATGCAAAGATTTCTGGATCCGCCATCAACCACCGCCGGCGCCGATGTCGGCGACGGAGCTGCCAGCGTGGAGCTTTTGGTCGCGGGCGGGATTCTCGAAGATGCTGAGGTCTTCGGTGTAGGGTCTGCTGGTGGGATGTGTGGGTGCAGGTGCTTGTTGGGGGACGGAGCACCGGGAAATCTGACACGGAAACGCTTTGCAGTGAATGGGGTATCCGAGTAAGTGATTGTTCCTTATGGGTTTCTAACGGAATCTTTGCAACTTCTTTACGGGGAAAGGACTGTAATTCTAGAGGCGAACTTTGCGGATTGCTGACAGTGCAATGGCGAAGTTTTGCTGGAAAAGAGAAGTGAGATGAGATTTGCGGGCAAGTTGCTGCGGTACGCCGCGGCGGCGTTCGTTGGAATAACTTTGATGGCAGGGCCGAAGGCGGTGTTGGCCCAGGATGCAACCACACCTACAACACAAGATGACAACCAGAAGACGCATGAGGCGCTGCTGCGGCAGATCCAGTTGCTGCAACAGCAGCTGGATGCGGTGCAGAAGCAGCTTGATGCGATTAAGGCAGCGAGCGCACCGACGTTTTCGACGCAGCGGAATACGATGATTCCGGCGGCGGCGGGCGTGTCGACATCTGCAACAGCTCCAACTACGGCAGCGGCGGTAACGCCAGCGCCTGCTGCGATACCGGTCGTGGCGGCGAGTGCCACTGCGGTTACGCAAACAGAGGCGAGTACGGGACCGATCGCACCGTTCTCTGATGCCGACTGGACGTGGCTGAATGGAAATCCGCGCACGAAAGATACACCGATGGCGACGAAGTATTTTGTGCCTGAGATTCGCGCGGACGTTAACTACAACCTGGACTTCAACCATCCGAAGGACGACACGATCAGTGGATCGAGCGAAATCTTTCGTTCGCAGGAGGTGCAGGTTGAGCAGCTGGGCGTGGGCGGAGATTTCCTGATCGATAACGTGCATGCGCGATTCATGACGCAGTTCGGGATGTATTCGGTGACGACGCCGCGCAACGATGCAAGTCCGGCACGCGGACAGTGGGACCTGGCGAGTGCGTACAGGTACGTTTCAGAGGCTTACGGCGGATATCACTGGAACAAGATGCATGGCATCAATCTCGACGCCGGAATCTTTATGTCCTATATCGGGTTGTTCAGCTATTACAACTTCGATAACTGGGCGTACCAGCCGTCGTTTGTGTCGTCGAACACGCCGTGGTTTTTCAATGGCGTGCGTGCACAATTTTTCCCGACGGCGCACTTGAAGATTGAGCCGTGGTTCATCAACGGATGGCAATCGTATGGGCGGTTCAACAGCAAGCCTGGACTGGGTGGCCAGATTAAGTGGACACCGAAGCCTTACATCAACATCATCTCCAACAACTATGGATATGGTGAGGATTCGCTGGGCAATCCGAACCGTTCGCGTCTGCATACAGACAACAGCATCGAGGTGAAGTACTACGACAAACCGTCGAAACCGCTGGACAAGATGGCGGTGTCGGTGACCGGCGATGCGGGATGCGAGACGGGTGATGGAGTTTCATGCCATGGCAACAGTCTTACCAATGGAAACGTGAACTATAAGCAGAGCTTCCTTGGCTGGATGGTTTACAACCGCTTCTGGTTTGATAAAGACCGCCACGCGATTACAGTAGGCGGCGGAGCGATTAATAATCCTGGGCGCTACCTGGTGTTGATGCCGGTTATCAACGGAGCGACGGCTGCGAGTGGAACGCCATACTTCACGGAGAATCCGGGCGACCAGTTCCACGCAATGGATGGCACGGTGACGTATGACTACATGCCGAGCCAGTACATTACCTTCCGCACGGAGTATGGCTATCGCCATGCTCGTGAGGCATACTGGGCTGGCCGCGGAGGCATTACGCCTCCGGGAGGAACGACGACCACACCGATTGGAAATCCGGCTGACTATGTCTGCCTGAACAACGGCGTGGCAACGGATTCCGGGCTGGGCTATGGAACTCCGCTAACGGGGCCGGGATCGGTTGCGGCGGCTTGTGGCGGTGGAACGACACCTGGAGTGGCGGCAATGAGCCACATCTGGTTCCCGGACCTGAGAAGGGATGAACAGAAGCTGACCTTCGCGATTATGGTGAAGTTCTAAAGGCTATGTAGTGAGGGAGGAAGCGAGATAGATTCTTTCCCTGGGCAATCGCTGGTTGGATGCTGAGATTCGGCATCTAACCAGCGATACTCTCTTTAAGAGAACAAGGAACCTTATGACGAAGTTGATGATGGCTGCGCGCTGGGCGATGCCTGGTTTGTTGGCAGTGGTGGGAACGGTTGGCTTGCAGGCGCAGGCGACGGTGATGCCGACGGCGAAGGATGTCGTGGCGCAGATGCTGGTGAACGAGAGAGAGGCGATGACGCGCCGTGGAATGTATGAGTACGTGTCGCTGGAGAAATCAGAGCGGACTGGCGGACATCTTTGGACAGAGCATGTGGTGGAGACGCCAGTCGGAAGAATCCGGTTCTTGATGCAGGAAGATGGGAAGCCTCTGCCGCGGGAGCGGGACGCGGCGGAGCGCGGCCGGCTGGCAGACATCCTGGCGCACCAGGCGGAGTTTGAGGCGAAAGAGAGCGCGCAGAAGAGCGATGAGGAAAATGCGCGGAAGATGATGTCGATTTTGCAGAAGGCGTTTTTGATGGAGAACATGCGGGCGGAGGGGCCGGACTGGCGCATAGATCTGCGGCCTGACCCGAACTACTCGCCGGATGGGATGCAGGAGAAGGTGGCGCACGCGATGAGTGGATACCTGCTGGTGAACCAGAAGGAGTTGCGTTTGCGGCACCTGGAAGGAAATCTACCGCAGGATTTGAGCATTGGGTTTGGCATCCTGGCGACGGTTCATGCGGGGACTCATTTTGTGACGGAGCGGAGTGAAGTGGGCGATGAGTGGCGCACGACGCACGTGGTGAGCGTGTTGAACGGAAGAGTGATTTTCTTCAAGACGCTCTCGAAGAACCAGGACATGGTGCGGCAGCAATTCCATAAGCTGGAAAAGCCACTGACGCTGAAGGAAGCTGTGGCTCTGGCGGAGAGTGCGCCGCAGTAGAAACAGTGGTTAGTGGCTAGTGATTAGTGGTTAGGAAATGTTGGTGGGGAGATATTTTTGCCAGGCATTGGATTCTGCCACTTGCTGGATGACGGCGTTGCGTTCGTTGAGAAGATTGAGCATGTAGCGGTGGAGGATGAGGCGTTCTGCTAACCAACCCAGGGGACCTAGTGGGGCGGAGAAGCGGAAGTCGTCGCGCATTTCGGTGAGTGGGGAGCCGTCGGGGGTGGGGAGCTCGCGGAAGTGGTGGTCGTGCTGCATGGAGCGGAAGGCACCGCGGAGCATGGTGTCCTGAAAATAGTGAGGTGGGTCGAAGGCAGTGATAGCGCTGGTGAGATTCTGCGTGATGAAGAAATGGCGGGCGCGCCATGTGACGGATTGGCCGGGGCCGATGAGGCCGGTTTGCGTACCGGCGGTGGCTTGTTCGCCGAAGTGAGTGTTCCCGAGGAGATGGACCTCGATGGAGCGGGCGAGGTCGAAGACGCGGGAGACAGGGGCGCGGATGACGGTGGTGGTGTGGATGGAGATCATTGGGCCACGGGTCAAGGGTATAGGGTTCAAAAGGCAAGAATCAAAAGCATTGAACGCAGAGGGCGCAAAGGCTAAGGACAAGGTACGCAAAGGAAAGCAAAGCGAATCCAAAGCCTTGGGGAATAAGGGCGAAACCAGGATTCCGGGTTAAAACTTTTGCATTCTGGGGCGTCTATCCGGGCGTATAGGTAAGTGAGCGCGCAGATGGCGATGGAATCCGGGGAGTTTCGCAGACTGATCGAGGCCCATCAGCGCATGGTGTTCTCGCTAGCGCTGCGTGTCACGGGAGAGCATGGTGCTGCAGAGGAGGTAGCGCAGGACGTGTTCCTGGAGCTACATCGCGGCGGAGACAAGCTGGAGAGCGAGGACCATATCCGCTTCTGGCTGCGGCGAGTGACCGTTCACCGGGCTACAGATGCGCTGAGGAAGAAAGCGCGGCAGCCTGAAGCGACGGCAGAAGAGTGGATGGAAGAGCAGTACGTCCAGGACAACGCCGACGGTTTGAATGCGGCTGTTGTAGTCCTGCTGGAAGAGTTGTTGCGCACGCTGCCGGAGCAGATGCGAGTGGTGATCGTGTTGCGGTACCAGGAAGACATGCTTCCTGACGAGATTGCGAAGTTGCTGGGACAGCCGGTGGCGACTGTGAAGAGCAATCTACAGCGCGGCTTGAAATTATTGCGGCGCAAAGCCGATGTGACGATGAAGGAGTACATGCGTGGATAGCAACGAAGAGATGAGAGAGAACGAAGAAGATTTTGGCCCGCTGGAGGCGCAGTTGAAGAAGGCGCTGACGCGGGTGGATGCTCCGCCGACGCTGATTCAGTTTTTGGAGACAGCGATTGAGGCCGAAGAGCACCAGAAGCGTACTGGCAAGTTATGGTTCCGGCCGAAACGCGGCGGGCTGGTGATGGTGATGCCGAAGCCGTGGCGCTGGATGATGAGTCCCTGGGCAGGCGGATTAGTCGCCGCCGTGCTGGTTGCGGGTGTGTTTTTGACCGGCGAGCATGTGTACCAAGTGCATGTGAAGCAGGTGCAGGCGACCCAACAGTTTGAGCAGGCAACGCAGATTACCGACCGCGCGCTGGAGCGTGCGCGAGAAAAGATGCGCAAGGCCGGCGTGGATTTAGACCAATAAAGACCTGGATTCGAGAAAGAGGATATGACGATGAAAATGACGGCAATGAATTCGATGGTGTCGGTGGCGGTGTTAGCGATAGCCGCAAGCTTACAGGCGCAGACGACGGTGCATGTCAGCGCGCACGTTTCAACTTTGGTGGGAACGGGTCAGAGCGAAGGAGCGGGTTATGGCGCGGGCGGACAGACGGTCGCGAGCGTGAAGGACGACCTGTTTGCCGGGACGGAGGTTTTTGAGAAGAATGCCGTCGACGTAACCGAGATCACGATGGATCCTGACACGCTGGCGATGGTGAATGGCAAAGACAAGGACAAGGCGCGCGATACCGTGCTGCAGACTGTGCGTACGTATGAGTACGACAAGCCGGGGATGTACAACATCGCGGACGTGGACAAGATCCGCGAGCGGCTGAATACAGGCGATTGGCATTGCTCAGTACGTGAGCGGCACATCAAGAGTGGGGAATCAACCGACATCTGTGAGAAGCGGCGGACGGATGATCTGCATGAGTCGGCGATTATCGAGGTAGAGCCGAAGGAGCTGACGTTCATCCACAGGATCGGACATCATCCGTCGGGAATGATGATGCCGGGGATGGGGATGATTTCGGGTGGATTTGGATCGTTTTCTTCGCTGGCAACGCTGGACCCGGAGATGCTGGAGCTGAAGGTCCAGTTGAACAGCTTGAAGTATGGGCTGGGCGGGCTCAGCTATGGGGTGGGGCCGGGCATGATGGTGATGCCGGAGATCGATAGCGAGGCGATTCAGAAATCGATCGACAAGTCGATGAAGGAGTGGAATAAGTCGGGCAAGAAGATGTTTTTGACGCCGGACGGGAAGAGCCAGTTCATGGTGGTTCCGGATGTGCCGCTTGCGCCGGTTGCGCCGAATGTGCCGAATGTGCCGGACGCAGCGATTGCCCCGATTGCACCGGAGGCGCCAGCGGCGCCAGATGCTCCAGCGCTACCGGCCCCTGCGGTTGCGCCAGCTGCACCTTCGCCGGCGACACCTGCGGCAGAGCCAGCACCGAAGGCACCGCAGGCCGAGGCGACTCCTGCGGCACTGCGTCCCATAGTGCCTGCTGAGCAATTGCGGTAGCGGGAAACTACAATGAAGGGAAGATGTCCCTTCAATTTGAAATTGCGAATAGGAGTGCGTGCGGCGGGCGGCGCGCACAACTGACACTGCCGCACGGTGCGGTGCAGAGTCCTGTGTTTATGCCGGTGGGAACGGCAGCGACGGTGAAGGCTGTGCCGCAGGAGACGCTGGAGAAGCTGAACGCCGAGATCATTCTTGCGAATACGTATCACCTATATTTGAGGCCCGGGCATGAGCTGATCCGTCGGGCAGGCGGCGTACACCGGTTCATGAGCTGGGAGCGGCCGATGCTGACGGACTCGGGCGGCTTCCAAGTTTTCTCGCTGGCCAAGCTGCGCAAAATTACTGATGACGGCGTGGAGTTCCAATCGCACCTGGATGGGAGCAAGCACTTCTTTTCTCCGGAGCACTCGATGGAGGTGCAGATTGCGTTGGGCGCTGACGTGATGATGGCGTTCGATGAGTGCGTGGAGACCCCGGCGAGCTGGGAGCGGACGAAAGAGTCGATGGGGCTGACCCATGCGTGGGCGGCGAGGTCGTTGGCTTACTGGAAGGCACATCGGCACGAGGTTCCGTGGATGTTTGAGGGCCGAGGGCCGAGGGCCAAGGGTCCAGAAGACAAAAGCTTTGAGGGGAAGTATCAGGCACTGTTTGGGATTGTGCAGGGTGGGATGTATGCGGACCTTCGCAAGGAATCGGCAGAGCGGCTGGTGGAGATGGATTTTCCGGGATATGCGATTGGCGGGTTGGCTGTCGGCGAGCCTCGCGAAGTGACGCGAGAGATGATTGCGCTGACGCTGGAGCATCTGCCAAAGGACAAGCCGCGCTATGTGATGGGTGTGGGGTATCCGGATGAGATTGAAGAGTACGCAAAGATGGGCGTGGACATGATGGATTGCGTGCTGCCGACGCGCGCGGGGCGGCATGGGCTGCTGTTTGTACGCGAAGACCCGAAAAATCGCGCGAGTGCCGTGGTGCGGATGAATATCAAGAAGCAGGAGTACGCGGAAGACCACGGACCGATTGATGCGGGATGCGGGTGTTCTACATGCGCGAGATATTCGCGGGCGTACCTGCGGCACCTGTTTGCAAGTGGAGAGCCTCTGGGCGCGACACTGAACTCCATCCATAATTTGAGTTTTTACCTGGAGACGATGGAGCGAGTGCGGCAGGAGTTAGCGGTTTGGGATTAGGGAGATCGCCTTTGTTGCCGCATTTATGAGAGTGGAGGATACTGTCTCCATGAATCGTGCGAATTTGTTGGCATCGGTTGGATTGGGATTGTGGTGTGTGGCTGCGCTGGGGCAGCAACCGGCTTCAGCAGCGGGAACGGGGACTGTGAACGGGCACGTGACGTGCGGAGACACGCAGCGGCCAGCACGGTTTGCTCATGTGGTGCTGTTTGGAGTGCCTGCGCAAGTGACGACTACGCCGAAGCTTGACCCATCGGCCGACGCCAATGCGCAGGCAGCGGCGATCGCAGAGGCGATGAAGGCGATTGGCAAGACGAACATGGTGCAGACGCAGACTGGCACAGACGGCGCCTATACGGCGACGGATGTGGCGCCGGGAGATTACTACGTTTTTGCGGCAGCATCTGGGTATATCTCTCCGTTGAACCAGGTGCAGTCGCTGATGGATGGAGGCGCGGATGTTAAGAAGCCGCTGCCAGGTGTGCAGGTGGTGCATGTGGCAGCCGAGCATACGGCGATGGCCGACGTAACGATGGAGCGTGGGGCGGCGGTTTCGGGGACGATTTTATGGGATGACGGCAGTCCGGTGACTGGAGCCATCATGACTGTTGGCAGCGCCAAGGGCGAATCCGCACAGGCGCCGGCGCAATTTGGAATGCTGGCGATGGCCAGCATTTTGAGCGCGCTGTCGATCTCAGATGACCAGGGACACTTCCGGCTTTCGGGGCTGGCGCCTGGAGACTATGTGGTGAAGGCTACCCTGCAGACCGGCCAGCAGGCCGGCCTGGGCAGCGGGATGAACCTGAGCAAGATGATCGCGGCGACGCCGCTTGTCGTGTATCTGCCTGCTGCTTTTCATAAGGCCGACGCGAAGACGGTGACCTTGCACGCGGCAGAAGATCTGCGCGACCAGATGATGACGCTGAACCTGGGAGGAATGCATTCAGTGAGCGGGCGGGTGAGCTCGGCAGAGGACCGGCATGGGATTAATGAAGGGATTGTGCGTTTGCAGGATGCGACGGACAAGGAGTTTACGCGGTCGTCGTCACTGGATGCGAATGGCGGGTTTACGGTGACATTTATTCCTCCGGGAACGTACGCGATGACCGTTGCCGATGCCGAAGATACTGAGCCAAAGCCGAAGACAGATAAGGACACGTCGAATCTCTTTGGCCAGGGGACTAAGACAATCCGAAGCTATGTGGATGGCAAGCTGAGCGTGATTGTGGCGGACAGCGATGTGACGGGTCAGAACGTGTCACTGGCAGTGGACAAGAATCCGAAGGCGAAGCCGGACTTTAGCAAGATGTTTGGTGACGACGACGAAAAGCCAGCGCCGAAGCTTTGATTTGACCGAGGCGGAGGGGAGTCCTAGGATAAATTGATGGTCGAATTCAAACAGCGCGTGATGCAGCAAGGCCGGAGATTCGGCGGAGCTTTGCGTGCGCGTTGGAGGCGATGAAGAGTCGCTGAATACAACGTGTTCGAGAAGCCCGCCAAGATGGCGGGTTTTTTGTTGGGGCTAAACGGCAACGCGTAACGAGTAAGGAGGAAGGAGTAGAGGAAAGCAACGGCAAAAGCTTTGAACGCAATGTACGCAAAGTTTAAAACCAAAGTACGCAAAGGAAAACAAGGACAGGAGGGTCGTGATGGCGAAGCGGGAATTTGTGCGGTTTACGAATGACGATGAGGTGCAGGAGCTGGCTGAAGGGATGATGGCGCGGACGCTGCCGAAGGAGCGCTGGACCCATGCGGCGCACTGGGCTACAACGCTGTGGCTGCTGACCGAGAGGCCGGAGATTTTGCCGGAGCGGGAGATGCCGGGGATGATCCGGGGGTATAACGAGTCGGTGGGCGGGCAGAATACGGATACGGCTGGATATCACGAGACGATTACGCAGGCGTCAATACGCGCGGCGCGGAGGTTTTTGCGGGAGCGCGATGCGAATGAGCCGCTGTTTGAGCGGTGCAACGCACTGATGGAGACGGAATTGGGTGATCCAGAGTGGCTGCTGGAGTTCTGGAATAAAGAGACGTTGTTTTCGGTGGAGGCGAGGAAGGGATGGGTGGAACCGAACAAGAGCAGTGATACGTGGTTAGTGGCAAGTGATACGTGCTGATGTAGAAGAATTGGTAGCTTGCGCGTCCAATAGGGAAGATGGAAGTTTATGCTGTAGCAAAACCTTGAGAGACCTATGCGATTGAGTGCGAGGACGATGTTGCGTCGAACGATAGGAATGATGCTGGTGGCGGGAAGTACTGTGGCGGGAGCGCAGCAGGCTCCGCCGGTGCAGGTGCAGGCTCCGCAGTTTCAGCAGCGTGGCGGGCCGACGGGGCAGGTGACCGGGACGGTGATTGCAGGGGATACGCAGCAGCCGGCGCGGTTTGTGCAGGTGACACTGATCAGCACGGCAGCCGCGAGCAATAACGGTGACGACGCAGCCCGGGTGTTTGGCGGGATGTCGAGCGCGCGGACCGAGGTGGATGGGACGTTCCTGGCAACCGGCGTAGCGCCGGGTGACTACTACGTAATGGCGTGGGCACCGGGGTATATGCCGGAGCGTGCGATTCTGCAGACGGGTGTGAATGCGGGGACTGATCCGGCTTCGCTGCTGGCGCAGATTCCGGTGGTGCATGTGATGGCGAATGCGACCAGCACTGTGAGCATCGGGATGCAGCGAGGGGGGACGATCTCCGGCCGCGTGATGTGGGAGGATGGCAGCCCGGCGGCAGGGCTGACGGTGCAGGCAGTGAGCAGCGATACGAATGTGGCACTACCAACCGCGCTGAATGCGATACAGACTCCTGGAGCGCAGACGGGGGCGCAGACGGACGATCGCGGCGGGTTCAGGATCTCAGGTCTGCCGAGTGGGAACTATGTGGTGATGACGGTGATCCAGAACCGTGGATTTGGGGGATTCCAGCGGGGTGGGCAGATTTCGCCGATCCGGGTGTATGGAAATGGGGTGTTCCATAAGGCGAGTGCGAAGCCGATCAGCGTGCGAGCCGGAGATGAGCGCAGCGATGTGCGGATGGTGATTGATCTGCATGGGCTGCACACGGTGACGGGCCATGCATCGGCGAGCTCGGCGGGGCTGAATGTGGCAAGCGGGCGAGTGAGCCTGAGCGATCCGACCGATCCCTCGCTGCAACTGCAGGGGTCAATCGATGCGAATGGGCAGTTTTCAGTGAAATATGTGCCGCCGGGGACGTACACGATGACGATTGCCGGAGCGAGCACAACGGCTGCGAACCAGCCGCGTGGGCCGCGGGGATCGAGTGCAACGCCGAGCACCAGCTTTCAGCCGTTTTCGCAGCCGGTGACGGTGGGGGATTCGGATTTGACCGGAGTGGCGGTGAGCCTTACTGCTTCGCAGTGAAGTGAGGGTCAAGGGCTGAGTGCCGAGGGACAAGAAAAAGCGCAAGATGCGCGGGTTTTCTTGACAGCGGGGGGCGGACGGGCGAGACTTAACGCTCAGGTGTGATTGGCCGGGAACGGCGGACGTGTGTCCGGGAGAAACAGCGCCCGGATGCGTGGAACTGCCGAACGGCGCGCTTCCGGCAAGGGAGCAGAATCCCCCCGATATCTCCTAAGAAAGACGCAGACTGGAGCGCGAGCGCGCGTCCGGTTAAGCGCAGCGGGACAATTGTTTTGATCAGCTTGTTGTCACTTGGATTTGCAATACCGGGACTTGGGAACTTTGGCAGCCTGCCACTGGTTGTATTGATGGTGGTCGCCATCTACTTTCTTCTGGTTGTGCCGAACCAGCGCAAGCAGAAGCAGTGGAACGCGATGCTGGCGGCGTTGAAGGCCGGCGACAAGGTGACCACTAACGGCGGCATCAAGGGAACCATCATCAGCGTGAAGGACGATACGCTTGTGCTGCGCACGCAGCCGGACGGTGTGAAGCTGGAATTCGTGAAGAGTGCGATTGCGGCTGTAACGACGGATGACGCCAAGAGCTAGGGCCAAGGGTTTAGAAGACAAAGGCAACAACAAAAGCTTGACGCAAAGTTCGCAAGAGAAAAGCGCTAAGTTTCGCAGAGTTTTAGAGTGCAAAGTTTGAGAACGAAGGCCGCGAGGAAATAAAGAGCGCGGAATTGCAGAGGAAATTAGAAGAAACATGAACAAGAATCTGGGCACGAAAGCAATCTTGATCGCTGTTGTGTTGCTGGGGTGTGTGTACGGAATTATCGGCATTCCACATGGCGGTCTGAAGCAGTCCATTTTGAACCGCATTCACCTGGGGCTGGACCTTAAGGGTGGAGTCCACCTGGTGCTGCAGGTGCACGTGGAAGAGGCGATCAGTTCGGCGACCGACCGCGACATGCAGACGCTGAACACTGAGCTGGCACAGTACAGCGGAGTGACGGCAACTAAGCTGGATCCCAAGCACCCGGAGTCGATTACGATCTCCGGCACGACGCCGGCGAACCAGAGCGACGTGCGCAGCGTGCTGAACGCCAACGAGTATCAGGCCTATGACGTGAATTCGTCGGGCAATGGCAATTACACGATGACGATGAAGCAGTCGTCGATCCGCGACCTGGAGCAGCGTACGCTGGACACGTCGATTGAGACGATCCGCGCGCGTGTGGATGCGCTGGGTGTGAGCGAGCCGCAGATCGAGCAGTACAACCTGGGCGACAACGAGATCCTGGTGCAGTTGCCGGGTATCGACGACGCCGGGCATGTGGAAGACATTATTCAGTCGACGGCGAAGCTGGAGATTCATCCCGTGGTGAGTGGGCCGTACGACAACGAAGCTGCGGCGCTGGCGGCTGTGAATGGCGCGCCTCCGCCAGACCAGGTGATTCTGAAGGGGACGGCCGGCAATGGCGGCACCGACCAGTACTACATTCTGAAACGTGCAGCGATTGTAGAAGGCACGGACTTCCGCGATGCGCAGCCGTCTACGGATGAGAACGGACGACCGGACATTACGTTCACGCTGACGACTGAAGCCGGCGACCGGTTCTACAAGTACACGAACGACAACAAGGGCACGGGATCGATGGCAATCGTGCTGGAGAACCGGATTCGCGAGGTTGCGGGCATTGAAGGCGCAATCCGCGAGCAGGGACGCATCTCCGGCGGCGGCATCAGCCAGGAGTATGCGCAGAGCCTGAGCATGATGTTGCGCACGGGGTCGCTGCCGGCGTCGATTTCTTACATTGAGACGCGTACGGTTGGACCGAGCCTGGGCGCGGAGAGCATCCACGCAGGTGTGGTGGCAGCGATTGCCGGCATGCTGGCGGTGATGATCTTCATGCTGGTGTATTACAAGGGCGCAGGCGTGAATGCCGACCTGGCGCTGCTGCTGAACCTGATTATCCTGCTGGGCTTTATGGGATTCTTCTCGGCGACACTGACGCTGCCGGGAATAGCGGGCGTGATTTTGACGATTGGTATGGGCGTGGACTCGAACGTGCTGATCTTTGAGCGCGTTCGTGAAGAGCTGCGGCTGGGCAAGACAGCAGCTATCGCGGTACAGGATGGATTTGCGCATGCATGGATCACGATCATCGATACGCACGTGACGACCGTAGTTTCAGCGCTGATCCTGCTGGTGTTTGGATCGGGGCCAGTGAAGGGCTTTGCGCTGACGCTGATCTTCGGTTTGCTGGCCAACATCTTTACGGCAGTGTTTGTATCGCGCACGATCTTTGACTGGGGCCTGAGCAGGAAGGGTCGCGATGCGGCGCTTTCGATCTAAAGGCAGTGAATAGTGGTTAGTGATTAGTGAAGTAAGACAAAGGCGCTTGCAACGGTATGTGCGCCAATTGAGGGAATGAAGTGGAATTTTTTCGTAGCTCTAATATCGACTGGTTGGGGAAGAAGTGGTATTTCCTCGGCTTCTCACTGATTTTTTCGGTCGCAGGCGTGTTGAGCCTGGCGTTCTGGCACGGTGTGCCGCTGGGTGTGGACTTCAAGGGCGGCACACAGATCAAGGTGCATTTTGACAGCACGCCGAACGATGCGCACATACGGCAGGCGTTGGACCGCGCGGGTGTGCATGACGAGATTGTGCAGAGCATCTCCGGAGGAGCGACTTCGAACGACGAGGTGATTTCGCTGCCGCTCTCGACGGCATCGGACACGGCGCACGACCAGGGCCGCGCCGAGGTGGAAGCTGCGCTGAAGTCGAATTACAAAGATTCAGGATTCAGCATTGTGCAGGAAGACATTGTTGGGCCGACGGCCGGCAAGCAGTTGACCAAGCAGGCAGCATGGGCTGTTCTGTATTCGCTGCTGGGCATGCTGGTGTACCTGTGGTTCCGGTTTGAGTTGATCTATGGCGTGGCTGCGGTTGTGGCGGTGTTCCATGACACGCTGATCACGGTTGGCGCATTCAGCCTGACGAACCAGGAAATTACGCTGACAGTGATTGCGGCGCTGCTGACGCTGATTGGTTACTCAATGAACGATACGATCGTGGTTTTCGACCGTATCCGCGAGAACCTGGCGCTGAGCCGACGCGAGAGTTTGAGCGACGTGGTGAATCGAAGCATCAACCAGACACTGAGCCGGACTGTGATTTCGTCAGGGCTGACGTTCCTGACGGTACTGAGCCTGTATTTGTTTGGCGGCGAGGTGCTGCACGGCTTCTCATTCGCGCTGGTGATCGGCATTTTGATTGGAACGTACTCGTCGATTGCTGTTGCGGCACCGATGCTGGTGGCTTACCAGGACTGGCGCGGGTCGCGCGGCAAGACGGTTTCTCTGCCGGCAGCAAAGGGCGTTGCACCGAAGGGTGCACGGACAGCGAAGCGGTAAGAATTATTTTTTTCAAGTGTGCGCGCAATTTGCCCTATTCAAGGTGCAGTTGCGCGCATTACTTTTTGGGCGGCAGTTGACGGAAGCTGGGGTTTGAGTAAGATTTAGAAACACTGTGAATGAAGGCAGAGGCATTGCCAGAATTCTGGCACTTCCGATAGCTGGTTCTAACCAGCCGACGAGGCCAATCATTGCAGCGATAATGCTTTACAAGAGCAACAGATGCAGTAGAAGTCTGCCTCTAATGCAGACAGGGCCCTCGTTTCCGGATTTTCAGAGCAGGCAACCGGGAGCGGGAACAATTGCAGGCAGCACGGTGTCTAACGCTAGATAGCTCCGCCTATGCGGGAACTTTGCGTAGGGATGAGTGACGGGGGTTGC
>Ga0206876_1082_pt1 | contig 27320 bp, 27 predicted proteins | sample Alteio_BWOrgCont_10_FD_152619 | JGI IMG/M metagenome (GOLD analysis project Ga0206876, IMG submission 152619) | Enriched cells from forest soil in Barre Woods Harvard Forest LTER site, Petersham, Massachusetts, United States -... | ecosystem: Environmental > Terrestrial > Soil > Temperate forest >...
AAAAATAGCCAAGTTCGCGGAGCGATGAGCGATTGCCGTTGCCGATGATTACATGGTCGAGCAATTCCATTTTCAAAAGCTGCCCGGCGCGGATTAAATCGCGGGTCACTTTGATGTCTGCTTCTGACGGGGTGCTTTCGCCGGATGGGTGATTGTGCATGACAATCAACGCACTGGCGGCGGTGACGATGGCGAGCCGGAACACCTCGCGGGGATGGACTAAAATCGTGTCCATCGTGCCGATTGAAACGATGTGATGCCCTTTGACACGGCGGCGCGTGTTCAATAGCAGCACGGCCAAACATTCACAGTCCGGGTTAAAATGGGGGTGCGTGGCGATGTGCATCCGCCAATAATCGGCGGCTTTGTCGGGTGTCTCGCAATGCTGCATTGCGTCCGGGGTCGGACACTCGCGCAAGGTGGTCACTTTATATTCATAGGGGCTGGCGGCAAACTTGAACGGTTTAACGATTGATTCCAAACCGGGCAAAACAGGTGTCGTATTCATGGCGAGTTCTCCGGTTAGGCGGGTTTCTGGTCTGCGGCGAAATAGCTGCCGTAACGCTTGCGGGGGTCATAGGTCGCCCGTTCGTCGGGTATCGTGCCGCAAGGGTGCTGCCATGCCTGCCGGGTGTTGTTCCAATGAAAACCAAGCTCGGCCAAAACGCGGGTGACGGTCGGCGGTTGCTTGTCGGAAAACTGAATCCAAACCCATTTGCCAACCACTTCGGCAATGTCAAAAAAGTTCGGTGTTTCACTGCGGAGCAACGCCAGCAACTTTTCAGTTTCCAGTCTGCGATTTGCCCGACGCAATTCCATATTGATTTTTGGTCTGTTCCCCGTGCTCAACTGTTCGGGACGGCTCTGAGCCTCTGATTTCTGATTTTTGTTTGTATTCGTTTTCATAGTCTTTTTTTTGTGCTCTGCTGTTCGGTCCGGTCTTTCGCCCTTCACGAAAAAAGCCCGTGCAGCAGGGCGGCCCGTGGGAGTAGTCTTCAGAGGGCACCACGTAGGCCCCCTGTGAAGCGGGCTAGTGAGGGCGAAAGAACGAGCCGATGCAGAGGGGAGCACTTGCGGGAAAGGACTTGAAAACGATCCAAAGAATTATTCCACCACTGACTCCGCAAAGCGGGCGAGCCTGGCGTGACTCATGGCTTCCGCATGAGGCATGACAGGTGAGCGTCATCCCGGCCTGTCTCCGGCAATTTCAGAGGCGGAACGCAGCGAAATGGAAGGGCGGGGCAGCGGAGCGGTTCGCTGGCGGCCATGCAATGGAGCGGAGTGAAGACGGCAGAAATTGACGGAGTCAGGCTCCCCCAGGCGGCAGTCTGCGCCCTTTGCCAGCGCAGGCAGCCGGAGCAGCAAAGGGCGAAGTCTGCCGCCATTGCGAACCACCTTGTAAAACGCCGGCGCAGGGTCTAAAATCCATGAAATTTTTAAAAACAGGGCGAACAGATGAACGGTGACGAGCTTTATACAGCAGGAAAGCAGATTTCGGGAATTGATGTTCACATCAGTTACCGGATCATTCAGCTTTTTTCTGAAGGCTTGTATTCAAGCCCCAACAAGGCCATCGAGGAACTTGTCACCAATTCATTCGACGCAGGCGCAAATAACGTCCATGTAGTCATATCGCCAGATTTACTGACAAAGGGTGCTGCCATCGTTGTTCTTGATGATGGGTTTGGAATGAACGTCGAGGGTTTGAAGCAGCATTGGGTAATCGGTGTCAGCAACAAACGTGAAGGGAGCACCCGAACCCCCAAGGGTCGGTCACAGATCGGAAAATTTGGGATTGGAAAATTGGCCACGTATGTATTGGCGAAACGGCTCACACACGTGAGCAAGTGCGACGGAAAATTCTATTCCACCAGCATTGATTACGCGAATATTCCCACAGGAGAAAACGGTGGTATTTACACAGAGAAGAAGGTTTCGCTTCCGTTGCGTGAATTGACCGAGGCGCAGGCAGAGGCGGTCGTCAGCCCTTGGCTAAAAGGAGATAAGTCTGGCTATTCGGCAATGAAGCTTTTTGGGGCAAAAGCCAAAAAGAGTTGGACTGTCGCTGTCATGTCCGAATTGAAGGACATGAGCACGAATATTCAACGCGGTAGGTTGCGATTCGTGCTGGCAACCGCAATGCCGCTGCGCGACGACTTTAAGTTGTTCCTCAATGGTGATGAGGTCATCCCCTCTAAATTGGACGCCAAACGGATTAAGCGCTGGGACTTGGGTAAGACTCTCAAAAAGCTGCCAAAACCTGCGCCGAATGAGGATGAACTGGAGGTGACGGAGAAAACGGATGAGCCTCCTGAGTCCTTCGACCGTTTTGGACTGACGCACAAACAACTTGGTCGCGTAACCGGCTACGCCGAGATTTTTGAGGATTTGCTTACCACTGGAAAATCAGCAGAAACAGGCCGCAGCCACGGTTTCTTCGTCTATGTGCGTGAACGCTTGATCAACATTGACGACGAATATTTTGGGATTGATAAAAATTTGCTTAGGCACGGAACGTTCGCGCGTTTCAGAGCCGTAATTCATATTGATCGCTTGGATGAGGAATTGCGGTCCTCACGCGAAGCCATCCGGGAAGGCGTTCTTTTCAATCTCGCGCGAGATTTCCTAAAGGGAATGTTTAACCATGCACGCGTGGCGTTGGAGGCGCACGACGAAGGACAAAAGCCTGGTACTCATGCAGCGCAAAGGTTTGCCGAAAGCCCTGCCAGCTTGACAAGGCTGCCGCTGCTCGGCTTGGTTGAGTCGGCTTTAAAAGGTAAATGCTCGCCTAGATACACAAACTATCCACAGGGATTGGACAAGAAGGGCAAAGAGGCGCTACTCGAAGACTTACAAACACGCGCCCAAAGCACTGAAGGTTTTGTCAAAGAAGTCCAATTAGTTGAGTTATCCCAAGACCAAGGCATTGCGGTGTTGGACATCCAAAGTGGCACGCTTCAAATCAACATGCTGCACCCGTTTGTTGCATATTTCCTTGACGAATATGAAGACAAACAGAAAAGCCTTCCGCTGGAATTGCTAGCGATTTCGGAAGTGCTGATGGAGGCCCATCTTTATGGCCTTGGGTTGGATGAAGCACTGGTCAGAGACCTAATGACGCAACGCGATCAACTTCTACGTTACTTGGCTCGTTCTTCGGGAAAGCGTAGTGCGCGTCTGATTGCTCAAGCAATTGAAGATGCGGTGACGGATAAAAGCAACTTGGAACTTGAGCTTGTTGCCTCATTCGACTCAATGGGATTTAGTGCGGTGCCGCTTGGTGGGCCAGGAAAGCCGGACGGGAAAGCTGAGGCCAATTTGTCGGGACGCGACGGGAAGCCTGAAAGATACGCGGTCAGTCTGGAGGCCAAAAGCAAAGAAAAGGATGGTGCTGTCGTAAGAAACGAGGATGTTAAAGTTTCCACGATACGACGACACCGCGATGACTACGGCTGCGAGCACGCATTGGTGGTCGGTCCAGATTTCGCAACAAAAAAGGGGGACGGGGCCGCGCTTATTCAAGAAATTAAGGATGACCGGCAAAAAAGTGGGAAAACGATTACGCTCGTTCGCGTAGTTGATTTTGCAAAGCTCGTCCGCATCGTTCCACTCAAACGCATCAATTTGAGCCAACTTCGTGAGTTTTTTAATCAGTGCATCAGTCCCGATGAGTCAAAGGCATGGATTGATAAAATGGCGGCAGAAACGAGAGAAAAGCCGAAATTCAAGGAACTTCTAGAAACCATTGCCGAAGAGCAGGAGGAACAGCCTGGGGCAGCAGTAGAATACGCGGCAATCGTTGCAGGCTTACGCCGGGGCCGCACGATCAAGATGGAGAAGCAGGAGGTGATTGACCTTTGCCGCGCTTTGGCACGTTTAGCCCCTGAATACGTGACTGCCCTTGATAATTCAGTAGAGCTTAATCAACGACCAGACAAAGTGCTCCAAGCGATTGGTGCCGCTATCCGCGCCTATCCTGAAAACGAACAGAATTGAGTTACACAAATGACATTACATAAAAGTCTCCGCCCAATCCATCCCTTCCCCGCCCGTATGGCGCCGGAGCTTGTTTGGGATGAATTGCCCGATCATTCGCCGCGTTTGCGCGTGCTTGATCCAATGGCTGGTTCTGGCACAACCTTAGTAACGGCAAAGCTCCGTGGCCATGAGGCCATTGGCTTTGACCGCGATCCGCTTGCTGTCCTCATCGCACGGTCATGGCTAACAAACATTCCCGAAAATGTAGTTGAAGCCAAAGGAAAAGAGATTTTGGCTAAAGCTCGATCACGGGCGCGAGACATGAAACTTGCAGATGCCTATCCGCGCAATGCGGACGACGAAACTAAAGCTTTTGTCCGATACTGGTTTGATCCCACAAATCGTCGGCAATTGACGGCGTTAGCCGATTCAATTTCACGGTTGCACGATCCGTCCCTGCGCGATCTGATGTGGTGTGCATTCTCTCGCCTGATAATTACGAAAAAAATTGGCGTCTCACGCGCGATGGATGTTTCTCACAGCCGCCCGCATCGAAGCTATGATAAAGCCCCTGTAAAAGCGTTTGACCGCTTTGAGCGTGCTGTAAAATACATAATCAATGCGGCTCCTTTCCCAAAAATCAAAGCAGGCTGTCCATCTGCCTTCGTTAATTTTGCAGACGCCCGGCATCTACCAATTGCGAATGCTAGCGTGGATATGGTTATTACGTCACCCCCGTATCTAAATGCGATTGATTATATACGCGGACACAAATTCTCCCTGATCTGGATGGGACACAGCATCGGAAAACTTCGGGGTGTCCGCGCGACAAACGTGGGAACGGAAAGCGTTGCTAAGCCAAAGATAGGAGACACGATTACGGCTCATATTATGGGCCTAATGTGTCCAGTTGATAGTCTTTCAAATCGCAGCGCCGGAATGTTAAGACAATATGTATGGGACATGCGGGGAATTCTATCTGAAACGAAGCGTGTTTTGCGTCCGGGTGGCAAAGCGGTTTTTGTCGTTGGAAATTGCAATATCCGGGAAACATTCGTTCAGAATTCCAAATGTGTCGAAGGTTTGGCTGTCGAACTCGGCATGAATGTCAGCAAAGTATGCAGCCGGCCACTGCCTGAAAATCGGCGCTATCTGCCGCCACCTGAATCATTGACTGCCGGCAAGGCATTGAAGAAGCGTATGCGTGAAGAAGTCATCATTACACTACACAAAAACTGATTGTTAATCATCCTAAATCGCAATGTTCAACTTAAACGAACTAAAAAAGCAAACGACCACCAACAACCGATATGAGAAGCGGTTGGCAAAATTGGTTTCTGCGAACCAACAGGTTGATCGTATCAAAGCCGTCGTCGAAAATGCCGTCGTCAACATAAACAATAATCAAAAGTCCTTTGTCATCTACGGAGAGCCACAAAGCGGTAAGACGGAAATGATGATTGCTTTGACTGCAAAGCTTCTCGATGTCGGATTCAAGTTGGTGATCGTCTTATTGAACGATAGCGTGCAGTTGCTTGGGCAAAACCTGGAGCGTTTTCAAAGGTCTGGACTATCGCCTTCGCCGAAAAGATTCAGCGAGGTGTTACCTCCTGAGGTAACAATTGGCGATCATCAATGGGTTATTTTCTGCAAGAAGAATTCAAAGGATTTGCAAAAACTACTGGAGAAAATTGAAGGGCATTCAAACCGCGTCGTCATTGATGATGAGGCCGACTACGCGACACCAAATTCCAAAATCAATCAGCAGGAAAAAAGCAAAATAAACGGACTAACGGAAAAGCTGATCGGGGCAAAAGGCACTTACATCGGTGTTACGGCAACACCGGCTCGACTGGATTTAAACAAAACACACAAGAATCAGAACGAGCATTGGATAGATTTTGCGCCTCATTCAAATTACACGGGTCAAGACATATTCTTTCCGGTTTCGACAGAGAACCTCCCTTACCGACTGACTTTTCTTCCAGACGCCGGTGACGATCCCAAACACCTTCGCGAAGCTCTCTTTCGCTTTATGGTCAATGTGGCTTATTTGAATTCGGTTGTTAATGACCCTGAGCAAAACTACTCAATCCTTATTCACACGAGTAGCAAAAAGGCTGACCACTCTGTTGACTATAAACAGATAGTCAAAATATTCGAGTCGCTAAAAGATGACAAAAATCCGAATCATGCGGGCTACATCAGGAGAATATGGGAAATTGCACAGGAGCGGTATCCGGGGAAGGAAAACGAGTTGACGACATATACGATGGGCAACCGTGACCGGAATAATATCGTCGTGATGAACAGCGATAAGGATGTAAACGCCGCCGATAATCGGACAGCGACTGATCCGACTGCCCCATTCACTGTGGTGATTGGAGGGAATATCGTTTCTCGCGGCGTTACGTTTAACAATTTGCTTTCGATGTTTTTCACGCGAGATGTGAAACACAAACTTCAACAAGACACTTACATTCAGCGAGCGCGGATGTTCGGCTCAAGAAACAAATATTTGAAATATTTTGAATTGACTATCCCAACGACCCTTTATCTCGACTGGCAGACCTGTTTTATTTTTCATCGCCTGTCACTGGAATCGAGGAAGCAGAACAAGACTTCGCCGGTCTGGTTGGACGGCGAGCGAATCACTGCTGTCGCTAGTGCCAGCATTGATAAAACAAATGTTTCAGTGGATAAAGGCGAAATGAGTTTCGAGCTTTTTACTATTGATAAACCCAGTATCGAAGGAATCATAGCTCAGAATACAAAGCCGATTCAAAAAATAAAAGCCCTGGCCGCACTCCTGGGAAACAAATGTCTGCCGGATTATCTAATAAATTACATCGAAAACTTCTGTCCGCTGGGCGACAAGTCGGTGGCAGTGCATCCGCCGATGTCAATTGCTGGCTATACCGAAAAGGATGGGGAAATGGATAAAGCGACAATCACGCGCACAAAAGGTTTTATCGGTAAAAGCCAAATGGAGGTCGCGAAATATCCTGACGCTATCCACCACATCAATGTTTTCGTGAACGATGCGGGTAAAGCGCGTGTTTTTTACAAATACAGCGGAAGCGTCCGGTTCTTGAAAACAGGTAAAAAAACGTGATTAAGGAATTTGAATTCTATCACGGTCTCGTATTTGCCCGGATTCTGCATGGAACCCAACGCCCGCTTGCTATTATGCCATTTCAATCTGTATCGAACGCTTCCTATGTTGTAAATGATGCCGTCGGAATCTACATCAAATATTCCGCTAAGCGGATGACCCCTTGGCGTTTCACATTCAAAAGGGAACATCAGGAGGAAATTGACCTCATGAAGTCACAGTTCACGAACGTGTTTCTGCTTTTGGTCTGTAATGATGATGGTGTTGTTTGCTTAAGTTATTTGGAATTGAAGCAGATATTAGACAATCAACTCGATCCGATAGAGTGGATAAGCGCCACTCGGCATAAAAGACAGATGTATGCCGTTAAAGGTTCAAATGGCAAGCTGGATTTTAAAATTGGCCAAAATGATTTTCCAGAGAAAATATTTGCAAATACAGCTACTCACGACTTAACGGTGGCTACTACAGCAAAGATCGCGGTCTGACGCTGCAATCAAATTGGTCTGCGGGGTCGCGCTGCTCTAACGTATGGAGCGTCAATCTCGTGCCTCTTAGGCGGTGGGGGTAAAGGCTTGAGGGGGGCGATCCAGCACCCAAGGTGATGCCGTGATTTTGATGGAATGGCCTTAGCTGGTGTTAGCCTTCAATCTGATTCGACTTTTGCCCGACGATTTCAAGCGTGTCATACTGAATTATTCTGTCGCATCGAGCGCAAACATACAAGACACCATCCCACTTGCCTTCGACCGGCTCAACTTCGTTGCCGTTGCGATCACACGGGAAAAAACCGTCTGTGTGTGGCGTGTTTCCACATTGACACACCCAAGCTTCGTCATCTTGTGGCTCGTGGGTAATGAACTGCTTTTCGGACATTTTTACCACCATATTCGATTCCTATCATGCGTTTTGGTTTTAGACAAGGGCGGGGTTTGACGCCCGCCCTTGGGTTGATTATTCGGATTTTTCAGAAGCGATGCGGAGCGTAATGCGTCCGTCCAGCGGCATGGTTTCGATCTGGATATTGAAACCGTTGCCGTCGGCATGTGCCCAAGCCGCGCCGATGCGCGTCCAGTAGCCCTTGTCGGAATTCCCGTTGCGCACATGGTAGCCGATGTGGCTGGGTGTTTTGGAAGCGGCGGTTTGTTTTTGAGTGTCAGTCATGTGAAGTCTCCATTTTGTTTTCAGGCTGCGCCAATCGCGGCCTGATGGCACAAAACAGGAGTCCCCAAAGCCGGGGCGTAGCGTCACCACGCAAAACTGAAAATTGGGGGAGACCTCCGGGGGAGCCGATTTTCTGATTGCGGGGACTGGCGGGGGCTTCAATGTGCCAATCAGATGGACCGCATTGGCGTGACTGGCCAAAATTTCAGGGAGACGCCTGACTAAGCGCCGTGAAAATTGCGGCTTACATAATCACAACTCGCCTAGAATCTGCTGCCGCTTGGCGTCGTATTCGGCCTGCGAAATGAGCTTTTTGCCGAACAAATCGGCTATTTTTTGCAAGCGATCATCAACGGTGGGGCCACTGGTCGCCGGAATTCTTGGCGGCGGGATGGGCGGTGGGTTCAGCATTTTGTGCAATGCGTCCGGGGCGAGAGCCGGGCTTTCAAGCACAGGCGGCATGTCAGTAATGGTGATGTCCGTTCCTTCCCTTTCCATTTTCTCATAACGGGCGATGATGGCTTCGCCGAGCGTTTTGATGACGCCTCCGGCGATGGTGCCTTTGACGGCCCAGCCCGCAATGGGAACTGCATTCGCTGCTTCGAGCGCAACCATTGGGGCGGCAATGGCGACAAGGCCAACAATACGGGCGACGGCGACGGCTTCCTTCATCGTGTAATCTTCACCCTTATAAATTTTGCCAATTGCGTAACACATGTGCGCCTCCATCGCGGCCAAAGCCGTGGAGGTCGTGCCTGGGATAATGGCGGCGATAACGACGGCGGTTCCGGCCACGGTGTAGCCGTTCACCCATTTGCGGGCGCGGGCTTTTTTTTCATCGGTAGTGCTCATTGTTTGTTTTTTCTGTTTTTCATGTGTTCTTCAACGTCCTCCCCCAGGCCGGTGGGGATGCCGGGGGATTGTGGTCGTTGCGCAGTGCCTTCGGCATTCTCGAAATACTCAACGGTCTGGCCCTGCCGTTCCGCCATAATCATTCCGTCAATCGTGTCGAGGTCCATATCCCGATATTTTTGATGCACGGCATATTCGATGGTGCGGAGCGACAATGCGGACAGAAAAAGCCACGCCGTCATCGCGTGTGAAATCGGGTAAAAGACCAGCCCGGCAAGCATACATAGTAGCGGGTCAATGAAGCGGGAGAATCTCCGGTTGCGGTGGATGAATTCTGGAAGCCTGCGGAATTCATACAGGGATGTGCCGATGTAATAGCTGTGTTGACGGACACCACGATTAAGGCGGAACCAAGCTTTTATCCACTGCACAATTCCCAGGACGAAAAACGCCAGCGCGAAAATCAGCAAAACCATCGGATTAGCGTTGGCGTTGCCCTGTTGGGCAAAAACCGACACAACAACCAGGAAGCCGGTGACGCCAAGCAGCCGGAGCGGATTCAAAAGCCGAAATCCCAAATCTTTGCGTAGGAATATCATGACGGTCAGGGCCGGGAACTCCATGAGCCGTTTCGCAAATTCGTATCGCTCGGTGAGTGTCGGGCCTTGCTGTGGTTGGGGTGGCATTTTATCGCTGGTTGAATGTCAGTAGCCGGTAGGGAAGCGCCAGATTGCCGGTGTAAAACAGGTTGCCGCCATTATAGACAATCGCCTCGACCTGAAAATTATGAGCTTCGCCGCCGCGCTTCAAGGTCGTGAAAGTCGCCGCTTCGACAAACATCTTCATCTGCTCTGCTCGCGTCACCCCGGAACTGTGGTTGCCTTCATTCTGCGGCTTGGTGCCGTCGTTGCGTTGCTGGCCTGCGGTGGTGCTGGTCATCTTGACCCAGCGTTGCCCCAAAATGAATGCCGCCCAACTGTTGGTATTGCCGGTGTTCTGGCAGAAGAATTTCGCCTGCAAATTCCCTAAAAGGGAATCAACCGCCGCGTCGTTTTTCAGGACGCGCAAATAGCTTTCCCGGTTCTGTGTCAGATATACGGTGCATCCGCCTGCGGAGCGGGCAACCGCCTGATATTCGGCATCAAAATTGGTGACGAAGTTCTGTGCCTCGTCAGCCCATAAAAAAACCGGACGCAAATATGTGTCCGGTGCCGTGAGCGGCGTCCGTCGCAAGACGGCGACCTGAAAACAGTATTTCCAGGTCAGGTTGGCAATCCTGCCAACCAAGCGAAACTCCTGAACCGGCAAATCCACAATGATGATCTTGCCATCGAACGCATCCTCCGGCTTGACGTTGGTGTCGGCGGAAAACAGTTTCCGCAAGGGTTGCGTTACCAGCGGGCGGGCCAGCATTGAAAACGTCAAGGTGATGATACTTCTCGTTTTTTCGGAAAGGTTGGGGAATTCGACCTCCCAATATTTTTTGCATTCCTCGAAGTCGGCGCGGATTTCAGCGCCTGCTTTCAGAGTTTCCTCATTCGCATCCTGTAGAATTCGCGCACAAGCACTTTTCCCCTTCCAGGTTGCATCACTCAACTGAGCCTTGTCGTATGGGGCCGTCTTTACGATGTCACTGAGCAACGGAAGCGATATTTCCACTCCCGCCAACCGGGGCAAATCCACCAGATTGGTGTTCATGTGGTGCAGGGCATCCTGCCAGAAGCGGTCAGTTCCGCCCCCGCCTTCACTCGGCCCTGTCCCCCCGGAAATCGCCCCGGCGATTTCGTCCAGCAGGTTGACGATGTTGATCGTGAAGCCGCCGCCTTCGCCGGGGCGACTGGCCTCCCAATTCATGAAATTGAAGCGGTTTGCACCGCTGGCATCTATGATGACAAGGTCGTCGGTGCGGCCTGTCTCGGCTGCCCATTTCTCCCACTGCCGGCGTTCCTCGGCCTTGGCGCAAAGCACCAATCCGCCGAATCCGGCGGCAAGGTAGCCGTAGGCCAGGTGCTTGGCCGGGCCGGAAGTTTTGCCACTCCCGGTTGCACCAAAAACACAGACGCCCGTGAGGGCGTCCACAAGGCGGAAGCCTTCGCCATTGCCCCAATCCCGCAACACCGTTTGCGGGTGGAACTCCGGCATCGCACTATTGATTTCGCTCAAAGAAAAAAGTTGGTTGACGTACCGAATGTGCTTCTAAATTTATCTGCGGTAAATTTGCAAACCCTTTGAGGGGACTCCGCCGACCAAGCCGAGCAACCCGCAACTCTTCTTCTAAACGGGCGGGAATTCTTGCGTTCTACGCTCACTCGAAAACGTCACGTACTTCAGTCAATCCCCCCCATTTTTCCGAGTTGGTAGTCTTTGAACGCCTGCTGGATTTCCGCCTGGCTGTTCATTACGAACGGTCCATGACCGACAATTGGCTCGGCGAATGGTTCGCCGTCCATAACCAGAAGCTTGGCATCGCTTTTCGCCTTCAAGGCGAGGCCATTGCCTTTGCGGGCGAAGATTGCCAAGTCGCCCTCGCTCGCTTCTTCATGATCGTTCACGGAAACCTTGCCGCTCAATACGAGGAACATCGTCGTGTGCCCGTCAGGTAGCGGTAATTCAGCCGACTTATCGGCTCGGAGATTTACGTCCCATAAATTGATGGGCGTGAAAGTTATCGCAGCACCTTTCTGTCCGTCGTATTCGCCAGCAATGACACGAATCGTTCCGGCGTCGTAAGGTAGCGACACATGAGGTATCTGCGCCTTGAGCAGGGTTTGATAAGCGGCCTTCGCGCTCTTGTCCTTCGCGCGAAGGTTCACCCACAACTGAACCATTTGCAACGTGCCACCTTTTTTGGTGAAGTCCTTCGAGTGAAATTCCTCGTGGACGATGCCATTGCCGGCTGTCATCCATTGCACGTCGCCAGCGCCGATCTTTCCGCCGCCACCGCTGGAATCGCGGTGTTCCAGTTCGCCCTGATAAGCTACGGTCACAGTTTCGAAGCCCTTGTGCGGATGTACGCCAACACCGCGCCTTTCGTTGCTGGGCGAGAATGGATATGGCGCGGCGTAATCGAGCAACAGAAATGGACTCAACTCGCGACCAAGACCGTTGTAGTCAAAAATGGTTCGGACGGGAAATCCGTTGCCGACCCAGTGCATTTCTGAATCTTTATGAATACGGAGCAATTTTTTCATAACCATAACCTTGCGGCCGAAATTTGTGTGAGAGAATAACGTGGCCCCGGGCTATCTACTATATGGCAAAGCAGCAAATAAGATTCTCACAAATGGGATAATCGCCCGAGAATTCAACCGTCCGTTGACAATCGCAAAAGCCCTGTGGACGATGTGATTGGGATGGGTTAGTCCCCATGCTTTCCGATTACACGTTCAATTCGGCGGTCGGGAATGAACCAGAGAGAAGCCACCAAAATATAAATGACGTTTGCAATCCAGGCACTGAGGAATGCAAGGGGTATGGACGCGATATACAGCACGAGAGAAAGTCTCCCTTTCCAGTCGCTACCGATGGCTTCGGCAAGGAGTGAGTCGTGACCTTGCTGGGAGATGATCGCGCGCTGTAAAATATAAAAAGCGACTGACGCCATCAGGAGCACGAAACCATAAACGGCCGTCGGCATTGAAGCGAGATGGTTCTCGCCCATCCAAGCCGTAGCAAATGGTAAAAGCGAGAGCCAGAAAAGCAAATGCATGTTAGTCCAAAGAATGCTGCCACTGACGTGTTTGGTAGAATGGAATAAATGATGATGATTGTTCCAGTAGATGCCGATGATAACAAAACTCAGAACATAGCTCAGGAATACCGGCAAGACCGGTTTCAGAGCAATAAGGTCAGTGCCTTGCGGTACTCTCAGATCAAGCACCATAATGGTGATGATGATGGCAAGGACACCGTCGCTAAACGCCTCAAGCCGGTTCTTTTGCATACACCATGACTTCACGAATTATCGGACTACGCCCTGAAGGATTTTGCTGCGATTCCAAATCACTGCCTGTTCGAAGCCGTCGATCAAACGCCCCTAACGCGTTGTTTCCGCAAACATCCTCGATACTCCTTGCAATGCGAACCTCGTAGGCCCCCTCAACCCAGGGCGAAGCCGGTATAAAGTTCCATCGCTTTTCGCACTGGTCGATTTCAATCCTTCCATCTATCAATTCTCCACCCTTCGTCGCGATGGTGATCGTTCGCAAAAGCAGAGCCCAATCCAACGGTCTTGGAAACACGATTGCCAAAGGCCCACCGCTCTCTGACGCTGGAGCTAGAATTTTCCACTGCTCAACCGCAATGGATTCCCGGACTGGCTCAGTGACTCGGAATCGCTTGTAGAAGGCTTCACGTAATGGACGACCGGCCAAGTCAACCATGCCCGAACCTATTACAAGCGTATACTCCTGACCGGCCTTTAACGGTGGGCCCAATTCGACGTTGGGACCCACCCAGCGTTTGAGCCTGCCGGGATCAAGCAGTATTGTGAGATGTTGCATCTTCCTGTCCCAGAGTTCGACCGGAGGACGATAAAGCACGTCAGGCACCGGTCGTCCGTCCAGGCCGATAATGGCGATCTGTTCCTCGACCCGACCACGTTGCATCGACCCGGAAAAGCGTGCGTAGAAGCGAAGCAAGTTTTCCGGCAGGGAGTCGCTTGAGGGAAAAATTTGCGTAACTTCCGTCTGCACGGCGCTCTGTTCTCGCGGAAGCGAGAAGTCCAGAGTAAGGACCTCTGAGTATTCAAAACCAGGGAGCGACCGAGGGTCGAAGGTCGCGCGATAGCGAATTCCTTCTTCAAAGGGAAAGTGCGGCACGAACCGAACCCCGTTTTTCAGAACTTGATAGCGGCCAAAAACGTCCGGGACGCCATCACCAGCCGGCCACCCTGTTCGCACAACCGCTACTCGAAATATGGATTGCAGGAAGCTAACGGCCTGTTCATCACTCTCAAGTAAAACCGGTAGAGGGTCGAGATTACAAACAGAGACGCTGCCAAAGTCAGACCGATGGCAATCGGAATTAAACGTCAGCAGCAATTGGTTGGTCAATTCAGCGCCTCCAAATCGTTTTTGCAATCTCATTGGCGGACCTGACTAAGCGCTGAATAAGCCACTTAAATGTGATCGAGTTCCTGAACGTGAGGCCGATATTGGAACGGGTCGGGGCCGCCCGGCCAGTTCATTTCCGACATACCGTCTTTGCGCTCAAAGAAATACGGGATCATAATGGTGCTGAGGTCCAACCGATAAGATGTCTTTGGATGCCGCTGAATCACAACTGCCCACTTCGGATTTAGGACCGCTATATGCTCGGCCTTGATTGGAAGATTCCGCTGGGTGCGGCCCAGGCCTCCCGGACCAAAATCTATCGGAACACCGGTCGGCTCTGTGGGGGCAGAGGCCAAATCCGCTACCGCGATTTGCGACGCGCTTCGCACGTCAATGGTGACTAACAGATATTCTTTTTGATCGAATGGACTGGTAAAGGTGAGCATGTCGAGCGGGTTGCTCCCATAGCCCAGTTCCCCAATCACGTCTCCGCGAACGTGAGCACCGTCTTTCAGAGAGGCCAGTGGGAAACGCACTAGAGGCGTGCAGCCATAGACCGCGTAAAGATGCGCCTCGCCATTTGCCTCTTTGACAAGGTGCCGGATGATCGGCGCGCGCGTTTCAAATTCCCCATGTACGGGATGCCAGATTTCAACGGTGCACGTAGCCATTTGCTTATTGAAAGGATAGGGGATTCGATACAGCGTCGATGCGAATCGTTGATTTGAAATTCCCGTTACGAAAATCTCGCCTTTGTAGTATTTAACATCCGTGATCGCAAATGTTCGCTGCGGCTCGAACTCAAGCATTGCTTTATCATCGGGCTCATTGGGAATCGTAACTTGTGAATGCTGAATGCTGTCGAGATTCAACAGTTCCAATTTGCCATGGTTCACCTTCACGATGGCCGGGATGGCATTCGTACTGCGACCGCGCTCAACCGATATGAAAACCTGTTGAGAACGTTGATGTACGACCATATCATTGACGACGATTTGGTCATACGTCGTGCCGAAAAGTGCGGCCAGTTTCTGATCGATGCCTTTGACCAAGTCGCGTCCCTCAAAGTTGTGAAAGTTCCCGAGTTCAACACCCGTTTGGGGCGTGAAATCACTGTCCGATAGCATAAAGGCATGAACCGCCGCACCGGTGATGTCGCCTACAAAAAGTGTATTGTCTGATCCGAATGCGAGCACGCCTGCGGATTGGAGTGGTCCAGGTTTGCCTCCCCCGGAAATTCCACTGTCGCTGCCAGTCCCAGCAAAGGCGCGTCCGGAAAGCGCAAGCCCCACAGCGGAGAACGCGGCAGTTCGCAAAACATCCCGTCTCGAATAGCCGCGCAATACCGGCATATTATTCGATTCAATTTTGCTTTCCGAGGTTGGGTGATTTTCACCAGCTAATATCTGTAATTTATCTTTATTCATAGATTACCTTAATGATAGGCCATTTGTTTATGTATGGGAGTATTGCCAGGTTGACGGACTCATCAAGCTCCGGGCGGTTTGGATGAGGCAAAGAGATATCGGTGGATTTTCCACCCGCCCTTTTCCTTGCGGAATATGAATAATTCATTGTTGGCCTCGTCAGACGTTTTGTGCGATGCCAACATTTCCTGTTTTCCCGCCGAGGTGGTGCGGGCATATGCGAGGTCACCACCCATTTCCACAATTTCGTGAATTGTGAAACGAACGTTGAGTTTGAGTGTTCGGAAAACAAACTCGTAACCTTGTCGCACGGCGTCTCTGCCGATAAACGCATCGGCGTATTCAGCCATGAAAATGGGATCACTGCTATATAGCGCCAGAGCAGCATTTGCGTCGCTGGTGTTGAGAGAACTTTCGTAAGCCTTGAGGGCTTTGGTGATTTCTTGTTTCACCGACTTTTGATGCGTTGTTTCAGCGTTCATGAGCTTTCCTGTGCATGGTTGATTTGCGTAATTTCACGGCAAACGACTTCGTCACGAGCAGTCTTTCTCCACCATTTTTACAAGCAATCATCGAAATTGGTCCTCCAGTTACATCGTCCTATCACCCTCGATGACTCCGACCGCAATCGTTTCTCAAGACTAACTTGAGTGCCAATCCTCTACTAGATGCCAAAATAGCAAATCAAATTCCCATAAATGGGATAATCATCTTTGATTGATCGATTGCGCGGGTTTTAGGTTTGAAGGTATCAAGGCCAAGCTGATATTCAGAAACTAGGCGATTTTTGAGATCAAGCAAGACCAGGTTCCACCTCATTCCGATATCCCGACAATACAGAGGTTTCAACGCTCTTTTCCCGTTATGAATGGATTGAAGTTCGTACCCCGATCGTAATAATCGATACGCTCAACTCTTTTCAGATACCGAACGACAGGATAAGTGAGCGGCAGCATCACAATTTCGACGATTGTCTTTAGCACCCACCCTGCCGCAATCCCTTGGTACAACAGCCCACCGGGGAGGACGCCCCACAGCGCACCTGCATAGAAAATAATCGTATTCACACCCTCTCCGACAACCGTTGAGACTACAAAGCGCAGCCATAAATGTTTGCCACTATTCCAAATCTTCATTTTTGCCAAGGTATAGCTATTGCAAAAATCACCCGCAACCACGGCCAAAAGGCCGGCGAGGGCAATCCTCGGAGTCGCCGAAAAAATTCGATGATAGGCACCGTCATCGTGAAAAAACACGGCAGGAGGAATGAGCAGTTGTCCTCCCGCGACGGCAGCGCCCACCATGGAACATAAAATCGACAACCATATCACGCTGCGGGCACGAGAATAGCCGTAAACCTCGGTCAGAACATCAGCAATCAAATATGTTACCGGAAAATAAACCACCGTGACAGATACGCCTATACCGCACACTGAAATTATTCGCGCCGCCGTGAAGTTGGACACGAGCAGAAAAGTGACATTAAGAGCCGCGAGGAGCCCTAAATATTTAAAGTTTTCCGAGTCGGTGCGCTGCACTGTTGTTTCGTTTCTTGTGTTTTTATTTAGGCAAGTTCGGGAAAAGAGTTGGCGTCATTTGTGCCGCAAATTCGTTAAATACCCGCACATGGCGAGGCGTGTAACGATTTCCAACACGAACAAGCGTGAGGTCAAAAGGGGTAAAATGCCACGCCGGCATAATCTCGACGAGAAGTCCGTCGCGCAAAAGCCTGGGGTCCACAATCGGCGGGAGTTCACCTATACCAGTACCCGCCACAAGGGCGGTGGCGAGGCCGGCATAATCGTTCATCGCGATATACGGCTCGAAAGACACTGTCTCCTGTTTTGCTCCATCGGTCTTGAAGAAGGTCCAACTGTAATCCGGTTTCCAAAATGAGAATGCCAATAGTCTGTGATTGAGAAGATCTTGAGGCTTCTGAGGGGACTTGCATCTTTGCAAATACGCGGGACTTGCCACAAGCTGATGGCGATACGATAACACCCTGCGGATAACCAAAGTTGAATCCCTAAGCGGCCCTACGCGAAACGCAACGTCAACCCCTTCAGCAATGTGGTCTACGATGCGTTCTGTGATGAAAACCTGAACTCGGACATCAGGATAGGCTGCTTGGAATTTCCCCACAACCGGAGCAATCAATGAGTCGGAAATACTGGGGGGCGCGGAAACGCGCAAGGTGCCGGAGACGTGAGTCTGGTGATTCGAGATTACGCTGTCGATTGCATCGCTCGTTTCGACAGTCTGACGGGCGTGCTCAAGCACTTCTGAACCAACGTCCGTTAGGCGTAAATTGCGCGTCGAACGTTCAAGAAGTTGGACGCCTAGCTGGTTCTCAAGTTCAGCGACTCGGCGGCTTACCGTCGAAAGTGGAATTTTAAGCCGTCGCGCCGCCTCTGAAAAGCTCCCCGCATCAACAACTTTGGCAAAAATTTTCAGCGAGTTCAGGTCTGTCATGATTATCCCAAATATGGAATTGTAATTTTCAGTATTCCCAACTACCGCACATTACTATCGGCCCGTAATGTTGAGCAAGATATTTTATTTGTGCATTTGGAAAAGCCAAGAGAGATGAAAGCCGAAAACATATTAAGAGACTTATGCGGCTTGGCATTGGTGCTCGCGACTGGTTGCGCTGAGGTGCCACAAAACACGACAAACAATAATCTGACCGATACGAAAGCTCCTCAAATGACACAACGCGAAGTTTCCACCACAAGCGAACTGATTGAGGCCGTTCAAGATGCAAGTGTGAAACGGATCGTCGTTTTAAAGGAGCTAAGTGATGTTCCGATGTTGAGGCTTTCCCCAGGACAAGCTCTGACCGCCTCGCGATCAAAAGCAACAATTCGTTTTGCCGACGGGCAGGACGGACTGGAGCTTTCCACCGACAATGAAATTGAAAATCTAGTGCTCATAACCGCTCCTGAAAAGCGCGTGGTGTTTAACGATACGACGGTAAGCGACTTGGGGAAACTCGAATTGCAAAACATCACGGTTGACGGGATAGTTCAGATAATTGCAATGGACCGAGTTCGTGCTGGAAATATTGAAGCCCACGATGTTGAAATCAGGTCGGCCGATGCCCGCGAATACAGCGTGCGCCCTAAAGGCTACGGTGTGGAGGTAATTCCTGGTGCGTTCACCCTTTGGAACCAACAGGCCGATACATCCGTTACGATCACTGCGGACCTTACCGGCATTTCTGCGGGCCTCCCGAATGCGCCCGTGCGCGGCAGCGGGATTTTCGTTTGTGGTGGTGGCGACAAGGGCGGCAGACTGCTTGTGCGTCGGCTGGAGACGGGAATGGTACACAGCGACGCCGGCATCGCCGAAGGCACTCCCGACCGCATTTCCGCCGGGGTCTTCACCGGTTACGGCACACTGGTTAACAATGTGCATACGCTCGGCACCGTCACAACTTATGGCCCCAACGACATGGTGCTCGACAATTGGGGTGTGGTTGACCATTGGATTTCAGAAGAGAAGGTAACATCGCACGGCCCCAGCGGGATTGGATTCGTAAACTTCGGCAATATCACTTCCCTCAAGCTGAAAGAAACAATTGAAACTTTCGGTCAAGGCGCCCGCGGCTTCAATGTCTACTCCGGCACAGTTGCGCACGCCGAATTCGACCGGATTGTGACTCATGGAAACGGTGCTGTGGGAATTCAGATAAGCCAACCCATGGGCGAGATTTCGGTGCTACATGGCATTGAGACTTTTGGCGGAAGTGGCGAGTCGTTGGTCAAGGGCGTAATGACAAAACTTTCGGCGGTTGCCTTTAGCGTTAAGCCGGAAGGGTCCGTTCGGGCACTAAACATCGCTGGAGGTCTGGTTACTCACGGTCCGGGCGTTGCGCCAATTGAAGTACAGGGTGTTATCGAATCGCTTCTGGTCAAGGACAAGATCGCAGCATTGAAAGACCAGAGCAACATTTCTCAACAAACAAAATAAACTGATGAGGTTATTATGAAAGCAATAGTCGTTTCTCAATACGGCGGACCGGAAGTAATGGAATATAAAGATTACCCCGATCCCTCCCCCGGCCCTGACGAGGTGCTCGTGCGCGTAGCGGCAACGAGTATAAATCCCTTCGACCTAATGCGACGTTCCGGCCAGGCGAAGGATTTCGCCCCCATCGCTTTTCCAGGTGTGTTCGGCGTTGATGTTGCCGGGACTGTTGTCGGTTGCGGGAAGAACGTCAGAGGGTTTTCCGTTGGTGACAGGGTATTCGGAATGGCAGATCGTACCTACGCGGAGCTTTGTGTCGTGAAGGCGGAAAGTTTGGCGAAAATTCCGGCACCGCTCGACCTCATTGAAGCAGCAGCGATTCCGCTGGTAACGACAACGGGATACCAACTTATTATGAGAGGCGCACTTGTCCAACCTGGGCAGTCAGTTCTGGTGACAGGCGCGGTTGGCAGTGTCGGACGTTCGGCAGTGTTTACGGCAAAGTCACTGGGAGCCAAGGTTTTCGCGGGAGTCCGCAAAGCGCAAGTTGAGCAAGCGAAAGCGCTGGATGTCGCTGGCGTCGTTGCTCTGGACGACAAGGACGATGTTGCAGCCTTACGGACCCTCGATGCGGTAGCTGATACCGTCAACGGTGCCACCGCTGAACTGCTTATCGGCAAAGTAAAGGGAGGGGGCTTGTTCGCATCCGTCCTCGGACCTCCAAAAAACAGCGCACAGTTTCCCGCCGTGAAGGTTGTTCCTATCTATAGCCAGCCCGATCCAAAGGCGCTCCTGCAAATGGCTAAGGCGGTAACGGAGGGGAAACTCACCATCCCGATCGCCGCGAAACGTGCATTGAAAGATGCAGCGGAAGCTCACGCTGAGATGGCGAAAGGATTTAACGGCAAGGTGTTGCTGGTGCCATAAGACGTTTAATCAACTTCAACTAACAATCGGAGAAAAATATGATCTCTTTGAAAAATTCACAACGAAGCAAGGACGTAAAGTATGATCCCAGCCCGATGGAGATCATCAACAGGATTCTTGAAAATCCCAAGGACATTAAAAACGTGCGCTCGCTGACCACGAAAGATGTCACCTATGTTTCTCTCAACTATAGTAATCCTGACCTCAAGAAAATTATGCCGTGGTGCGGCACATCACATGGCCCTCAAAGTATCGTCAAAACATTTGTCGATGTTGGCCGATTTTGGAAGGTAAAATCATTCGAAAAAGAAGCGATGTTTAGTGACGGTGAAAACGTTGCCATATTTGGCCGTTTTACGTACGAGTCCACAGTTCTTTCTAAAACTGTGACTTCTCCCTTTGCCGTCTTTGCAAAAGTTCACAACGGACGCTGCTCCTACATGCAATTCATGGAAGACACACTTGCGACCAGCGCTTCATTCCGTTCCGGAGGAAAATGGATTTTCCACAGCGACCCGAAGGGGAAGGAAGTTACCTTCTGAGAATTTCTAGCCACATACCGGAGGTAATTTATGGAAGGCAAAGTAATACTCGAAGAACACTTTTCGACAGAGCTCAACAACAAGTTCTGGGATGCAAAGGGAGAAGAAACCCGAAACGGGCGTGCATACGCTCAGGACATAGAGCGTCGCCTGATGGATTCAGATGCTTACGTCACAGAAATGGATAGGTGCGGGGTCGACGTGTGCATCCTCTCTTTAACGTCCCCTGGAGTGCAATCCGTCGTGGACACAAAACAAGCGGCAGAACTGGCCCATTCAGCCAATGACTATGCGAAATTGCTCATGCAAAAATATCCTGGCCGGATTGAGGCGTTTGCCAGTGTGCCAATGCAGAACCCCGCCGCAGGCGCTGATGTTTTGGAGCAAGCGGTTAAGGAGTTTCGTTTTAAGGGCGCGTTAATTAATGGCTATTCAAACGTCGGACCAGGTGACAATGTTCAATACCTTGACGAAGAGCCCGTTTGGGAATTCTGGGAGCGCGTTTCTAAGCTGAACGTTCCTGTTTACTTGCATCCGCGTGAGCCATTGCCCAGCCAGCAACGCGCGCTTAAGGGGTATCCTGAGTTGGGCGGTTCCGCCTGGGCTTTTGGCCTGGAAACATCTACCCATGCCGTGCGGCTCATGCTTAGCGGGTTGTTTGATAAATACCCGAATGTTCAAATCATACTCGGACACCTCGGCGAAGGCTTGCCTTTTCTCCTCCCACGCTTGCAACACCGTTTGGACGCGCAGCGCGAAGGATTGAAGGGGGCAAAGTGCTTGCGGCGGCCGAGCTATTATTTTGCCAACAATTTCTATATCACAACGAGCGGTCATTTTCACACAAAACAACTGCACGCCGCGATGGCTCAAATCGGTGTGACCCGCGTGCTTTTTTCAACAGATTATCCCTACGAACAAATGGACGCGGGCTGCCGCTGGTTTGACGATTTGGAAATGGAGAATGTCGCAAAGGCTGCGATTGGCCGGACGAATGCAAGAAATCTATTTTCCCTCACCCTTCCTGATATGGGCGTAAGCGAAATCGCCGGGTCCGCCTCTTAGCATGAAACAATTACACTGCCCATGTACCAGGACGCACCAACCGTTTGAACAAATAATGAGTTAAATATGAATTCGATTAATTTACACGCACGGCACTGGATAGGCGGCAAATGGATTGACTCTCCCAAACACCTTGACAGCATCGATCCAGCAACAGGCATGAAAATTGGGACGTATGCCGATGGAGGTCCGACGGAAGCAGCCCAGGCGATACAAAGCGCCCTAAAATCATTTCGTGAATCGGATTGGCGAGAGAATCGTATCTTGCGGGCCAAAGCCTTAAATGAGATGGCAGACCGTTTTGAAAAGGGCACCGACGATTTGATCCAGATTCTATCGCTCGAAAACGGCAAAGTTAAGCGGGAAGCGCGGTTCGAGGTCGAAATGGTGCCTCCAAAACTGCGCTTTTATGCTGCGTTGGCTTTAACCGAGCATGGTCGGGCAATTGAGGTTTCGCCCGGTCGTTATTCGACAGTGCTACGCGAAGCGATGGGTGTGGCAGGCATCATTGCCCCGTGGAATTCTCCAGTCGTGCTCTTCATTCGTTCTTTGGCACCAGCCCTTGCTGCCGGATGCACGGTTGTTGGAAAATTGCCGGGGCTGACCGCACAAACAAATGCGAGAATGTGTGAAATTTTCTCGGAAGTTGAGGCGTTGCCCAAAGGAGTGGTGAACGTTTTCACGGAGTCGCACGGTGATGGCTCACGCGCGATTATCGACTCACCAGATGTCCCAGTCATCAGCTTCACTGGAAGTTCTCGAACAGGTCAGGCAATTTCTGCGGCCGGAGCTAAACATTTGAAGCGGTTCGGTCTTGAGCTTGGCGGCAAAACCCCTGTGCTTATTTTTGAAGATGCTGATCTTGAGAAGGCACTACCTGTCGTGGAAAAGGCGCTCACGGTATTCGCCGGGCAGTTCTGCATGACAGGCAGCCGGTTGCTTGTTCAAAAATCGGTGCTCGCAACCGTTAGAGAAAAGCTTGCTGCCCGTCTTAAAGCTGTGAAGGTAGGGCCGGCTTCAGACCCGGCCAGCGACATGGGGCCGATGATCAACCGCGAGAACGTCGCTCGCGTTGATGCTATGGTTGAGGCGGCGATTAAACAGGGTGCCAAGGCCATCTTGCGCGGCGGCCCAGTCAAGGATGGCCCGCTATCAAAAGGGGCTTTCTATCAACCCACCCTTTTGGAGATTAACGATCATTCCCTCACCATAGCCCAGGACGAAGTCTTTGGCCCGGTGTTGGCAATGCAAGCCTTCGACACGGAAGAAGAAGCAGTCTCTCTCGCCAATAATTCGATGTACGGCCTTGCCGCCTCGGTTTGGTCCACCAATGTAGATCGTCCGCTTCGTGTCGCGCGAGAAATAAACGCGGGCACGGTTTGGATCAACAATTGGGCCGTTGTTTACAGCGAAACGGAAGAAGGCGGTTACAAGCAGAGTGGTCTTGGCCGATTAAACGGCATTGCCGCGATGGACGACTTTATCGAATACAAGACCATCGTTCACGAAATCAACCTGAGAGCCGCCTGATACAAACACCACGGGGATTGCCTGACCCCTGCAATTGAACCGCCCGTTCGCTTACCGCTACGTGATCCGCCCCCCAACCCCGCGGTTCAGTGTGCTTTCTTGGGCACGATTTGCGGTTTCTGCGCTGACTGCGGTGCGTGGTGAACCATATGACCGGTGCGGATGCGGCCAATTTCTTTTCGTAGTCGTCCAGGGTCGGAATCAAAACATGGGCCTTCTTCGCGTAGGCGCGATGAACGGCCTTGCTGTTGTGCCCAAGTGCGGCCTGGGCGAAGCGTTCCGGGTAGGCAAGGTGCTTGGCTGGGCCGGAAGTTTTTCCACTTCCGGTTGCACCAAAAACACAAACGCCCGTAAGGGCGTCCACAAGTCGGAAGCCTTCTCCATTGCCCCAATCCCGCAACACCGTTTGCGGGTGGAATTCGGGCAATCGTTTCTTGTCATTGGTCACTCCAAAAATGGTAGGGCGTAGCCGGTGAATCCGGCAAGCCAATACGGGGAAAACGGGTGTCAGGGGCAAGCCCCTGCTGCGCTGTCCAGAGCGGCAAGGCTCTGGCGGCATCCAACCGGCGGACGGTTGGGCATGGTTCCAAGGGCGGCACGCCTTTGGGCAGGGATTCAAGGGATGCAGGCCCTTGAGTGGGATTCGTAAGGGCGGCAGTCCTTACGGGGCGGTGCAACCGCCCGGTGGAAGCGGGGTCCAGGGGCCGGATTCGGAGGCCCCTTGGCGAGGAACATCGCTTGCGATGTATAACCTCGCCATTCCGGCTTTTGCTTTTTCTTGCTGCGCCGGGGGATGTGCGGCAAAGCCACACGGCCACGGCGTCTTTATGGGCGTGCCGGGCAATTTTTGCCGTCATGGGAAAAACGCGGAAACCGGCTCTCAGCGCCAGTCTCCTGATGTAACGCACGAGCGAATATGTTATAATGTTCGGAAAGGGGGAGCGGGCTGCGACTGGTAGGGAAATGGCAATATTCAGACTCGAAGCGAAGGTTTTCAGCCGCGAGAAACGGGGACGTTCCGTCATTGCCGCTGCCGCCTACCGGGCGGGAACGAAGCTCAAGGATGAGATTCGGGACAAGATTTTTGACTACGCCCGCAGAACCAAGGGCGTCATCCAGTCGGATATTTTAGCACCCGAAGGCGCTCCCGGTTGGGCGCATGATCCGGGGCAGCTTTGGAACAAAGTCGAGGCGGGCGAGAAGCGCGTAGATGCACAACTCGCACGCGAGTTTATTTTGGCAGTTCCCCCGGAATTGTCCGCCGATGCCCAATTCCAGACGGCGGTGGATTGGGCCCAAAAAGAGCTGGTCACTTCCGGCATGATTGCCGAAGTCTCCCTTCACCATACCAAGAGCGGCAAGAATCCCCATGTGCATATTTTATGCACCATGCGGAAACTGGACGGCGAAAAATTCAGCCCCAAAAAACCACGGGAATGGAATGACGTGGCGTTGCTGGTCAAGCAGCGCGAGTCCTGGGCTGATGCCGTCAATGCCGCCTTGGAAAAAGCCGGACGCGATGAGCGGGTGGATCACAGGTCTTTGAAAGACCAGGGAATTGACCGTGTGCCAGAGCCGAAAATCGGCGTCGCGGCCACGGCCATGAAGCGCAAGGGTGTCCTGGAAGACCCGGAGCGGTTCAAAGCCGTCCGCAAGGTAAAGCTGCTTAATGACGCCATGCCGTTTATCCGTGCCATTCAGCAGCACGGCCATATCCAGCATTACGGCATGGGCGCGTCCCGGTTTTGGGATAAAACGGCGTTTCTCATGTCCCGCTTCCGCGATCAGGCCAAGCAAGCGGTTAAAAAGACTTGGCAAAAGCTGTTCGATTCGCGGCGGGAGAAACGACCGGATATTGAAAGATAAAGACTATGAAACCAAATGATGAAATCAAACGGCAGGCCATGAGCGCGGTTGCCAATGTCAAATCGGTCGTCGCGCAAGTGGGGTTAGCCAAAATAACTTGTGGGGCCGCCGTTTATGCCGCCCACATTCGCCAAATGGACAGGCAAGCGGCTCTCCCACGCCAAGTGCGCCGGGATGCCGTGGGGAGGGAAGTATGAGTGACCCCCTTGCACAATACCGGAAAAAGCCTCCCGGCGTCGTGGCAGAGCCTACGCCGCCCAAAGGCCCGGATGAATATGTGGCGTTTGACGCCAAAGACAAGGTTGACCGCCTGCTTATCAGGTCGGCGAAAGTGCAAGCACGGTCGCCGGGGTATGGCTACCTGCTCGACATTGCCCATGACGGGCCGTATGGGACAAATTTCGTGCTCTACTACTCGTTTATGCTGACGGTGCTGGTGGAGGGCAGGAACTTGCAGCCGGTGATTATGGCGCTGCAAATGGGCACGGCGGATTTCATCCAGGAATATGACCCGGACAAATGGCCAATGCCGAAAGACGAAAAAGCGCCATTCATCGAGTCCATCCAGATTGTGGTGGAACAAGGCGGGCCGCCGATGCCCCAAAACAAGAAATCGGCGAACGAAAAAGCACAAGGCCGCAACCTGCATTAAGGCTGCGGTCGGATGTGCTGGTTTTGAATTTTAACAGGGTAAGAAAGGGAGTTTATGATTCACGGCATTCCAGAGACCGGCTTTGTCCGGATTTCACAGATTTTGGAGGTCATACCTCTGGGAAAAACCAGTTGGTGGGCCGGGGTTAGATCGGGGCGTTTTCCAAAGCCCATTAAATTGACGAAGCAATGCACCGCTTGGCGGGCGGAAGATATACGAGCTTTGATTAAGCAGATTTCTGAGCAGACGCCAAACAATTAGGAACTCCGGTTGCTTGCTTCTGGATTTCGTGTTATGCGTTGGCATAAAAATTCCCCATTGCTTTTCATGGTCTTTTTGGTTTGAAAAGCACTCGAACCCGATGCAAACAACGACGTGTTTTTTTGGGGTAAATTTGGGGGTAATCTGATTGCTCACCTCACGATTCATCATTGTTTTACAAATGCTTATTTGATTTGCGTGGCTGCTGTCGCCCCTGCCATTCCGGCAATCGAACTTGGCCGTGCCAGTTCACAAAACTTAGACTGAGAGCCAATCACAAGAGGAAAGGTGGTCGCACCAGGTCGCACCGGATTGTTGACATTCGGGTGTAATTGGGGGTAAACTTTAAGACAGTTACCCCTCGGTTCGCAAAGGAGTTACCCCCATGCCTCTGACTGACACGGCCATTCGCAAGGCCAAATCCAAGGAAAAGCCTTTCAAAATATCCGATAGCGGCGGGCTTTATCTGCTCGTTCAACCCTCTGGCAGCAAGTGGTGGCGCTATAAATACCGCTTTGCAGGCAAAGAGAAGCTTCTGGCGCTTGGCTCATACCCTGAAACCAGCCTCGCAGAGGCACGGGAACGGCACTTACAAGCGCGAAAGACGTTGGCGGCAGGTAACGACCCCGGCGAGGCGAAGCGCGATGCCAAGCGCGTTGCTTCCACGAATGCCGTAAACAATTTTGAATCTATTGCCCGCGAATGGCATGAACGAAACCGTCACCAATGGTCTGCGCATTACGCTTTCGATGTTCTTAGCCGACTTGAACGCCACACTTTCCACAAGCTGGGCCATAGGCCGATTGCTGACATTACCACAACAGATATTTTGGAAGTTCTGAGGGTTATCGAAGAATCTGGCGCGTTGGATATGACCCAACGCATGATGCAGACGTGTGGGCAGGTTTTTCGATATGC
>Ga0206876_1083_pt1 | contig 26989 bp, 17 predicted proteins | sample Alteio_BWOrgCont_10_FD_152619 | JGI IMG/M metagenome (GOLD analysis project Ga0206876, IMG submission 152619) | Enriched cells from forest soil in Barre Woods Harvard Forest LTER site, Petersham, Massachusetts, United States -... | ecosystem: Environmental > Terrestrial > Soil > Temperate forest >...
GATATGGTTCCAGACGAACTGAAAACGGAAGCCGGAAATGACATCGAATGCCTGATTGGTAAGCTGGCTCCGGACGAAACTCGTGAAATCGTTCTCAGCGCAACGGCAGAAAAAACGGGAAGCATCGTCAATAAGGCCATTTTGACCGTCGACAATAAAATCAATAAGTCGCTCGATTCACCGATTGATGTGGTTGGCGAAGTGTTGGTGCTGACCCGCTCTGGTCAAAATCGACTTTATGTCGAGCGTCCCGCCGTCTTCACCAACAATATCCGCAACGAAGGGAATCAGCGAGCGGACAAAGTTCGCATTTCGGAACTCGTCCCCGCAGGAATGCAATTCTCTACGGCGTCGGACGGCGGCACGTACGACGCGAATCTAAATGCCGTCGTGTGGACCATCGGCCCGATCGCTCCGGGCAGCGACAAGACCGTCAACGTGAAATATGTTCCCAAGGAAACTGGGACATTCGATGCGAAAGTGACGGCGGTCGGTGCTGCGGGAAGCACAGCAGCGGTGAATTCTTCTGTCGATGTCGTGGGCAAACCGGAACTGCAGATGGATACGCAAAGTACCACCGGAGCCGTCACCATTGGTGAGCAATTCACATCCAAATTCCAATTGAATAACACGGGAACCGCTGCCGCAAACAGCGTTCAAATGCGAATTCGCCTGCCCCGCGAACTTCGTCTGATTTCGGTCAAGGGATCGAAATACAAACGGGATGAAGAAGGCACTGTCGTATTTGAGTCGATTCCCGAATTCGCTCCACGCACGAAAATCGCTTATGAACTTGTGCTCGAACCAATCGAAGAAGCCGATGCTCAGATCGGACTCGAAGTCGCGGCCGACCATTTGACAAAGCCTGCCCGCCGACTCGAATCGATTCAGATTGCCCGAGATCCATTGAAGTAAGTTGCTTTACCGAACTGAGATCAGGCAGTAGAATCCTCCCGTCGATGGATGACCTCGTTGCGGAACCACGATGTGCTCCCGCGAGGCCAAACTGATCGCCAAATCCATGTCAGCGGGTCCAATCCGCTGTGCCGATTTGGAAATCGCCAGGTCAATCCGATCCAAAACAGTATCGACAGGCATCCGTAGCTCAATTGGATAGAGCATCGGTCTTCGGAACCGAGGGTTTGAGGTTCGAGTCCTCACGGGTGCATTTTTCTTAAAGCTCGGCGAATCCTGGACTTTTAGGATACCTGCCTTTGTTGGGCAGTGTGGTCAAAACGCTCTGGATTCCTCGGAATTGTACTGAGGAATCCCGCGTTGAGGATTCGCACATGTCGCGCAAACCCGGAAGTACCCCTGCATATTCTCGTCACCGTGCCTCTGGCCAGGCGATTGCTCGGCTCACTGGTCACAATCGATATCTTGGCCTCCACGGCTCACCAGAATCTCGCGAAAAGTACGATCGATTGATTGCAGAATGGCTCGCCAATGGCCGCCGACCCATCGAAACGCGTGAGGCTTCGTGCGAAGGCTTGCTGATCAATGAACTGCACTTGAAGTTCGTTAGTTACGCCGAGAGTTCCTATGTCTTGAACGCTGAACAATCGGCAGAAGTCACGAATCTCAAGGTCGCGATCCGGCCGGTCAAACTTCTATACGGCAAATCATTCGCCAAACACTTGAGCCCCAACGCCCTTAAAGCGCTCCGGCAGCATATGGTGGACATTCAGAATCTGACCCGAAGAGAAATCAATAAATGGAATGGCCGCATCAAGCGTGTTTTTCGCTGGGCGGTTTCTGAACAACTCGTGGCACCGTTTGTTTTCGAGGGGTTACGCACGGTCGAAGGGTTAAAGCTGGGACGAACGGCTGCCCGTGAAAATCCTGCCGTTAAACCGGCGGACGATCCTGTAGTAGACGCCACGCTGCCGTTTCTTACGCCGACAGTTTCGGCAATCGTTCAATTGCAACGGTTCGCCCGTATGCGACCCGGCGAAATCACGATCCTGCGCCCACCAAAGGCACCGTACAAAAGATTCTGCGACATGCTGCTTTCTTCGTTCCGAAATTCCCTTGAACACAACCCCTTATGAAATCCGCATGTCAATTTCTGCAACCATACCCCTATTTTCCAGAGGAGCCGAAAAAGGGCTGAGACGAACCAACTGCCGGTAGCTGACTTGCTTCACAAAGGTATGAGATGCCGTCCACCGATCTGCCGCGATATGTCTACAAGTATCAATCCCCTTCCGCTCACAACATTTCAAACCTTCGGGAGAATTCACTGTGGTGCTCGCATCCGTCTAAATTTAACGATCCGTTTGACTGTGCTGAAGCTCTTTTGTGGAACCGGCCGCCAGAGGTGAAGAGTAGTATTTATTATCAATTCATCATGAATGCGGGCTTCGATCAGATGCTCGCGCACGCAAAGGACCTTGTTGCCGCCGAAGCTTCAGCGGAAGACAAAGACCGCGTTTCACCCACCGAAACATTCATCGCGAAGAGTTTGGCACCATTCAGGGGAATCGTTTGTTTTTCCGAAGCGAAAAATCATCTTCTGATGTGGGGCCACTATGCTCAAAGTCATTCCGGTTTCTGCCTTGAATTTGACACGACGTTCGAACCATTCAAAGAGAAACTTCGGAAAGTAACGTATCGAACCAAAATGCCTGTTCACGAAGGAAGTGTCAGAGAACTTGGGGCGCGATCCGATTTGACGTCGTTTCTCTTGGTCAAAGCAAAGGAATGGAAGTACGAGAGAGAGTGGCGTTTATTGTATGAAGTCGTCGATGCGATTGTGAAATACCCTGTGGCGGCGCTGACTGCAGTTTACCTCGGAGCGAAGGTCTCAGAAGCGACCGAGAGCGAGATACGGGCCAGCGTTAAGCCAACTATGACACGCGTAATAAACATGGAGCTGGCGGCCGATAAGTATAAACTTCTTGAAGCAAGGCCTTGAACTCGCTCGAAATGCTGCCAAATAGTGTGTCAGATTGAAGTCAGGCATGAATTCAATTTCGGTCAGGCGGAAATCTGTTTCGATATTTCTTGACAGCCAGCGTCCGTATCAAAAAGGTGGAACCAGTCGCCGTGATCATTCAGAATGGGAACATATAGTTCCTCAACGACGAGCGCAGGTGCGAATAGCCAAAAGAAAGCAGCATCTTCACAGTCTCCTAATCGACGGGGTATGCTGTCGTCAAATGTTTCATCGACTAGAAGCAATGTTGGACTAGCAAACGATAAGTCACGAGATTCTGTACCAAAAAGAGCTTAGAACACAATCGCAGAAGCAGTAGACCGTGTGCGTGTCGTGTTCCAATGAGCGGGAGTATGCTCAGTTGGCAACAGCACGTTCGAACCGAGTTCACGACACTTGCCGGATTCAAGATCATGAAAATGGGGAATTATTGTATTTTCACGTGTTCGATTGTCTTCGTGTTTTCGGCGTGCGGGACTCCGCGACCCCAAAATCTCAACCATTGGCCGTAGCGGAGAACGTGTCGGCCCCGCAAATTAAGGGTGCCACTCCGCCTGGATCGACCGAAGAACCAGCCGCTAACGTACCGATGGAAGATGAGACAGCCGCCATTCCGAACGACACGAAGAACGCAGTCACCCAAAACCCTCAGAAGACATCACCTCCGGAAGATCCAAGATCCATTGAAGGTTACGGGAAGACTCGTTGGGGCATGACCGAGGAAGAAGTCATTCAGGCCGAAGCAGGCCGCGTTGAGAGGCTCGATAAGCCAGAGCCGTTCGGTGCACAGGGTAAACCGCCAATTGACATTGGCAGGTTGAAATTCAAACGACTTGAGATCGACGGGCGCGAATACACCGCGTATTGCTGCTTCGATCCTACCGACAACCGCTTGTCACGCGTAATCATTTCCTCTTTTGAAGCGAAAGGTGCAATTACAAACAATCAGAGATTTGCTTCTTTAGAACAACTGCTGACGGAGAAGTATGGTTCCCCAGCGTTTTCAAACAGCGGAAAGCAACAAACGGATCCGGTGATCCGTACGTATATTGTTTCGTGGAAGTTGTCAAAAACGAGCATACAGCTCGTGCACGACGACTATGGAGTCGGCTTCGGGAGTGTCCTCAAATTGGTGTACGAACCGTTAAACAGATGGACAAAGGCGTCCAACGAATTGTAATCGCCCATATTTGATTCACAGCAGTCTAATGGGCGAAACTGATCGTCACAGTATAGCTGATCGCGCGTTTGGCGCCCTCAACCACTTGCATGAGGCTCTTGCGAGCGATGGATCGGGAGCCATCTCTGGCGATCCTTGCGTTTGCTGCAACTCTTCTTCTGAGGCTGGTGTCGTTTCTACGGTTGACTCTTGTGGACCAGATGGCATCGCAGGTATTTCATTTAGTCGAAATGTATAATTCATCGACCGCAGCAACGACACTCAATCACGAGCAAGCCGATGGCGAAATTTCACCCGGACAAAGAAGTCAGCGATGTGATGGAATATGCTGTGGATCGCGGTTGGACGGTGGTTTATGGTTCTGGACACTGCTACGCGACGCTCCGTTGCCCGCGAGGCGATCGGACTGGGTGTCAAGTTCGTGTACACTCGACCCCGCAAAATCCTGGGAACCATGCGAGAAAACTTCTCGGATTGGTCAATGGTTGTCAGCACACGCAAATGGAAACGGAGGAATGATGGTTTGGAATTTCTCTCTGCATCTGAAAGGCATCACCGCGTTCAGCGATGATGTTGCCGAGAAGTTGTATGGTGCGTTCGCGGATGGCACGTTGGCGAGTTCGGATGGCAGTGCTCGCATCTTGTTTGGGCGCGAGTCGGCGACTCTGAGCGACGCAATCCGGTCCGCTGTGCATGACGTCCGCAAGGCTGGACTCGATATCGATCATGTGGAAATTGAAAACGAGGATCTGGCGGAAACTGCGATGGCTCAATGGTCGGGCATTTGAGGAAGCCCCGGCAATGACCAAAGTACCGACGATTCATGATGGCCGCTTCTCAAAACGAATATAAGACTTGTGGGCGATTTTCCGCCACGCGAATAGCGTCTTCATCGATCGGAGCCAGCGGAGATAAACTGACGAATTGCTGACGCGATATATTCGGCGTCTCCTGCTTGCAAACATTGGGAAGACACGTAGGCGCGATCTACGGATTGTTCGTCTTCTGCCAGAATGATCTTGCGCGGTAACGAGCGCAGCGCAAGGATCAAATCTCGTACCAACAGACCGTCCGGCGGCGATCCCGATTCGATTTGCAGCAGTGGATACGGCTGACCGTTGGCGGCTTGCGCCAGACGAGTGATTCTGAGCCCTCCCAGGTCCCACACAGCGTCGTAGATCACATCGATCGATTTCTTCCAGGTGGTTTGTTCGGACTCGTAATCGCGTTGCGAGTACCGCTCCAGCGCCACCATCAAGCCGATCATCGATTCCTTGCTGACCTTCATCGACCGGCCGATTCCATGCCGCGGGGGACGCGAAATCCAACCGCTGGTAATCCAGTGCTGCAGCGACCAGGTGCCGGCACGGATGTCCATGTCGACCATTTGAACCCATGCGCTGCGAATCAGGTCTTCGCGGCCGCAAAGAATTCCTGACGCTTGCGGGCCGCCCAGATGTTTGCCGCCGCTGTAAGCGACCAGATCCGCTCCGTAGCGGCTGAACGCGGTCAGGTTCTCGACAGGCAGCATTGAGAACGCCCCATCGACGATCACCGGAAGATCATAACGATGAGCCAGCTCAATCAGTGACTTCAAATCTGGCGATTCTTCAATCCTGTACCAGACGTAACCAATCGCCGCCGTCCGTGCATGAATGGCTCGTTCAATCTGCTCCAACGCGGAAGGAGCACGGTAATCAATCGAAACGAGTTTGGCCCCCGACAAACGGATCGCATGGTCGTAATCGAACGGCCCCGCCGTCGGATAGATGATTTCATTCCTTGGACAGTTCGATGTGTCGGGCAATTGATCCATCAGGTCCGGCTGATTGCCTGCGAGGCATGCTGCCGCCGCCAGCGTGAGCGCCGCAGCGGCACCGCTGGTGACAATGCCCGCTTCCGCTTCGGTACAACGTCGAATCAGGATGCTGGCAGCAGTGAGTAGGTCGTCGATCTCAACATACTGAGCACTCGCGGCAGCCATTGCTGCGATCACATCAGGATGCGGACAGCTACCGCTGACACGCGTTGCGTAACCGACCGCGTTGACGATCGGCTGGATCCCAAAGTGCTGATAGATGTCAATCGGCATCGGATCATTCTCGTGAGACAATTCGAGCGGGAAGACACGAAGGTTTGAAGTTCGAGTCTTCACTGGTGCATTCTGCTCTTAAGGAACTGTACTTCCAAACGTTCTATAACGTTCGTTGCCACCATGGGGCGGTAGCCCCTGCGAACCGCCTGCGGCGGCTCGTCAACCGCTTCCCAACTCAGTGACCCAACTCTTCAGCTAATGGTGCGGCGCCGTAGATCTTCTTCAGTGATTCCATAATCGACGCCGAGTGGACGGAAACCGCTCGATTTTGACGTTCGTCGTAGACGAAATCGCCGACCAGCGACTGGATGTTGCCGTCGAAAATGATCCCCACGAATTCCGCCGCGCGATTGATCACCGGGCTGCCAGAATTTCCGCCGATGATGTCGCAGGTAGAGACGAAGTTATACGGCGTCTTCGGGTCGATATCAGCTTTGTGTTTCTTCCAACTTTGAGGGAGCGCCCACGGGTATTTGTTACCGTGCCGATCCGCGTGCTGGAACGCGCCACCCATCGTCGTCAGTGGCTCAATATTCTTACCGTTCTCTTCGTAGCCTTTGATCGTGCCGTACGACAGCCGCAGAGTGAACGTGGCGTCGGGATAGGTACTGGTTCCGAGCATTTCGAATTGCGCACGCGAGATCTGGGCGTACGCTTGCCGCTCGGTTTCGACGACTTGTTCTTCCAGCTTCTTGCGAATCGCACGGGCGTCCGGGTCGACCAATCGGGCGAGTGCGATCAGCGGATCATTGGATTCCGCAATCAGTTTGCGTCCTCCGGCTGCGATTCGTTTACGTTCGTCGACGTCTTTCAATTTCGTTCGGCTGATGATCTCGGCGGCGCGATCGGCGGGATTCTTGCCATCCATAATCTTCTGCGCAAGAGGATTATCGCCACCCAACTTTTCAAGCAGATAGCCAAGACTATCAGTCAGCTTTGCCAATTCCAGGTCGTTATAGATTGGTGCCGTGGAATACAGTTGCAGTTCCAGGGAACCGCGGGCCGCGTCGCTATATTCGGGCAAGCGATCACGATTGGGTTTTTCATTCTCTTCGGCCAGCCGGACCAGTGTTCGGGCGATGCCGAATACTGTCGACGTGAATCCACGGCCGCCTTCGAGCACGTTGTATTGGACGCCGATTTCCCGGCGGATCTGCTGCGTCTTCTCAATTTTCTCCCAGGCGTCGCCATACGCTTTTTTCATCTGAGGAGTGGAGTCGAATTTGGCGCGAACTGCTTTTTCCGCCGCCTCTTTCCGAGCGAGCACTTCAGGATCCTGCAGGCCGGCGATCCGACCGTAATAGGCCTTGCGGGAATTCTGCACCCCGAACAAATCTTCTTTCGCAATCCGCGATTGTTCTTCGCTACGTTGGCCGAATTGCTGCAGCATGATCTCCTTCCGGCGAAGATAGTCGAGCATCGCAGGGGCTTGCACGTCACGGATGTACTTCAACGCCGCCATCGTATTCAGACGATCGGTTTTGCCGGGATGTCCCGAGACAAATACCAATTCGCCGTCGGCGGCTCCGGCTTTGCTCCATTTCAAAAAGTGCTCGATCTTGGCGGGCTTGTCATTTTCGTAGGCGCGGAACAGACAGATGTCGAGGTCATAGCGCGGATACTCGAAGTTGTCTGGATCGCCTCCGAAAAATGCGATTTCGAATTCGGGCGCAAACACCAGGCGGATATCGGTGTACTTCTTGTAGCGATAAAGGTGATATTGCCCGCCCTGATACAGCGTCACGACGTCGCTGCGCTGACCAGTCTTGTCGAATGATTCTTTTTCAATGGTCGAAATCACGCCACGGCGAGCGACGAACGCTTCGCCCGAGGGCATTTCAGGTTTGACGGCCGCATTGACGCGGCTGGTGACGTCTTCGATCGATTGCAGGACGTTCAGTTCAAGGTCAGGCGCCCGCTGTTCTTCCGCGTTTGTCTTGGCCCAGAAGCCTTCCTTGTAATAGTCTTTTCCTGCGGAACTGATCTTATGCAGGGTATCGGCACCGACGTGATGGTTGGTTAATACCAGTCCCGTGGACGACACGAATGAACCCGATCCGCCGGAGTTGAAACGGACGGAAGATTTCATCACATGGTCTGTCCATTCAGCGGTCGGTTCGAACTTGTACTTTTCGACAAGTTTCTCGCGCGGAAGATTGTTGAACAACCACATTCCTTCATCGGCCTTTACCGACGGCAATACGGTGCCGGCGCAAAACACAATGCCGCACAAAACAACGAAAAACCGAGCACGCTGCATTGGATCCTCCTCATGCGATCATGTTACTGGTTTACGGATGAAGAACGGAGATTATCCGACTCTCAGGCCATCACGCCAGTCACAACCTGCCCGCCGGAGATCGGCAATGGCCGATTCAGTTTGTCGTGGAATTCTGATTGTGGATTGATGCCCATCAATTCATAAATCGTCGCCGTCAGATCGTCCAGTTGAACGGGATCTTTATCGGGATAGGCGCCCTGCTTGTCGGACGTGCCATGAACATAACCGCGTTTGACGCCGCCGCCCGCGAGCAACGCGGTGAAACATTGGGGCCAATGATCGCGGCTGACGTTCTTATTCAGCCGGGGCGTTCTCCCAAACTCACCCATCCACACGATCAATGTCTGATCGAACAACCCGCGTTCCTTGAGATCTTTGATCAGTGTCGGCAGCGTCTGATCTGTCAGCGGTAGCTGATATTCGGACAGAATGGGATACATCCGCGTATTGTCGGAACCGTGCGTATCCCAACCGCCCTCGGCTTTGCGGCCACCAATATTGTTTGCGAAATACACGTTGACGAACTTGACACCCGATTCCACCAGCCGTCGTGCGAGCAGACAACTTTGACCGTAGGTCGTCCGACCATATTTGTCGCGCGTCGACGGCGATTCCGCTTCGAGATTGAACGCCTCGCGGACTTTGGACGAATTCAACATTCCTAACGTCTTTTCGTAATAGGCGTCCAGCCCGCGTGCGGCGGCCGATTGATCAAGTCCCTTGATCTGTTGATTCACGAGCTTCTGAATTTCGCGGCGATCCTGCAGACGGTCTGCTGTCAAATTGCCGGGAAGGCTGAGTTCGGGCAACGCAAAACGGCGATCGTTGGGGTCCGCCGTGACCAGCAGCGGGTCGTGACCTTTACCAAGAAAACTGGCATGCTGACCGGGTGTGATTTCGCCGTCTCTCATGACATGCGGAAACGCGACGAACGTCGGCAGTCCGTTTGCATTGGGAGCCATTCGGTCGACGACCGATCCATAGGCAGGAAAGAGCTCTTGTGAATCGCGAAGGCGAATATCATCCAGCGGAGGTGCATGACCAGTCAGCGCGTAATATGCCGCTGGGTTGTGATTCTTCATCGTGTGATGAACGGACCGCACGAGTGTCACATCGTGCATGACGCGAGCCATTTCCGGCAATCGATCGCAAATCTGGGTACCTGGCGCCGACGTGTCGATCACTCCGTAATGGCTGCGGACGCCATCCGGTGCGTTCGGCTTGGGATCAAATGTATCGAGATGGCTTGGCCCGCCGAACTGATACAGGAAAATCACGGATTTCGCTCGCGCAACCTTTGCGCTGGGTTGTTCGACGGCTCGCAGCAGCTTGGGCATTGTCAGTCCAAACATCCCCAGCCCTCCGATTTGGAGCGCCGTTCGTCGCGGAATGCAACTTGGATCAATCAATGACATCGTAATCTCCGCATTTCAGTCTTATCGCCGCAAGAGAAACTCGTTCGAGTTGAACAGGCCCCACATCACATCTTCGATGGCACTGCGACGGTTCTTGGCCTTTTCAAGGTATTGGGTCGCAACAGTCAACTCTTCCTGGCTGGGGGGTCTCGTTAATGTCGTCCAATAAAGTTCGGTCATGACGTCGCCAAGTGGCTGATTCGAAGCCAGTACGCTGTCCAGACGATTTTGCCTGGCCGTCAGCAGTTCATTGATCAATTCCCCACTCACCAGTTGAAACGTCTGGCCGAGCGTCGTTTCATCGGAACGTTCGCAGTCACACGATTGCAGCCGTGGAGGCTTGCCAAAGATTCGTAAAAACCGATCGGCATCGGTCAGCGGGTTACGGCGGAGTCGGTTGCTGACAGCAACACCCGGTAGCTGCGCCGCGCGGCGACCGGTTGGAAACCGTGAGAATTCCAGAGGAATATTAAGAACTTGTCCAATCGAATCGAGTAGTTGCTCAGCGGAACGACGCCGCACAATCGCTCGGCTGAAATTGACTTCGTCTTCACGGTTCGAATCATTTGGTTCCGACGTGAGCTGATACGTGTGCGAGTTCAGAATCAATCGCAACAAATGTCGCAGATCGAAGGCTCCGTCACGGCGCGTTCGTGTCGAGGTTTGCGGCTTGTCCGTTGGAGGGCCGCATACAAGTTCATCCGCCAGCGCTTTCAGCAGTTCAGGATTTGAAGGCGGATTCGTTGCGCGAAAATCATCGACTGGATCGACGATTCCAATTCCCATGACCTGTTGCCAGATGCGATTGGCCATCATCTGCACAAATCGATCGCGATGAGCGTCGGTCAGCCAATCCGCCAGTTCGTTCAGCGGATCTCGCTTGGAGTCCACGTCCTGCGCATCACCAAGGAATCGAGCTGGACGCGATCGATTGGTCCGAGGATCTCTTGCTTCACCCGTTTCGTTCAGAAAAACGATCTGCTCACCATCGAACTCATGCTTGTCGTTGGAGTCAGTTCGATTGTTTTCGATGATCTTGTAATCGACGCGAGAGAAGACATTTCCCCAACTGTAGTAATCATCCTGCGTCCACTGGTCGAACGGATGGTTGTGACATTTCGTACACTGCAGCCGCACGCCAAGAAAGATTTGGCCAACAGCCTCGGACCGTTCAAAGGGAGTTCTGAGCGCCCGGTAGAAATTGGCAGGCGGCACTTCATAAGTACTGCCGCGTCCGGAAACGATTTCACGAGCAAACTGGTCGAGCGGTTTATTTTGGGCGAACGCATCGCGCAGCCAGGAATGGAAGTTTTCGACGCCTTTCTGATCGAGCGTTTTTTCTTCGATTCGCAGCAGGTCGGCCCATTTCAACGCCCACCAATCCGCGAACTCGGGCCGCTCGAGCAGCGCATCGATCAGTGCGGCACGTTTGTCGGTCGACGTGTCAGCGATAAATTGTCGAGCCTCGTCCGAGGTCGGAGGCAAACCCAGCAAATCGAACGTCACGCGACGAATGAATGTGGCGTCATCACACACGGGCGACGGATTGATCCGCAGCTTTCGAAGTTTGGCGAAGACATGTTCATCCACAAGATTAGCGGCACGAGGCGCCGACCAGGCAAATCCCGGGCGATTCGCCAGAAACGCGATCCGCACGGACACCTGCTCATTCAAATAGCGAACCAAAACCGTGGTCTCGCCAGCAGAACGGCCTGTCACCCGGCCATCATGTGACACGTCGGCAAGCGGTTGAGCGACTTCGTAAACGACCAGCGATGTGACATCGCGCGATGAGCCATCGGAGAATCTGGCTTGCGCTTGAATCTGCAGTTCCCAACCCGTCCTATCATGACCCGGTGATTTACTGGTGCTGGCGGGCAGGTAGACCTCGTTTGGCATGACCTCCAATTTCACCAGTTGACGGTATCCGATTGGATCGTTCGGCATCCCCGCCGCGATCCATGCGCGAAGGATCTGATATTCGGCTGAATCAATTGCAAATCGTTTCCCACCCTCGTGGGCCAATTGCATTGTCGGCTTGAGCAGGATCAGGCTGTGATCGGGCTCGCCGGAATTGACGCGTCGCCCATAAAGTTCTCGGGTCAAAGTGAGATAGTCCGCTTCAGCCTCTTGCCCGCGCAGCGAAATCTGAAAGCCGCCTTTTCCTCGCGCATTTCCATGGCATGTGCCCAGGTTGCAGCTCGATTTCGCCAAAACCGGCATCACGTCGTTATGAAACGAGATCTCTGCAGCGCAAGTCGGCCTCGGCAGGCACAATGCGGCGATCACTGCCAGCGGCAATGACGACCATCGAGCCTTCCTTCGTAGTCTGAGCACAAACAATCCCATCGTGAAAAAAATCAGCACAATCAATCCATCAGCATTTTACAATGCGTTGTGACCGATCGAAAGCCCCTTCGAAGAAGTGTGATCGTCGTGCGATTAACCTATTGCTTTTCATGATTAAGAATTCGGGTGCCGGGTGCCACTGCTTGCCCGGCTTCGGGCAAGCAGTGCTCTCAAAGACCAGGTGCCGACCGTGAAGACATTGCTTCTCCGGAGACTCCGAAGCAATGGCACACAACCCGACAATTTAGTTGTGATAAAGCACTATTCCGATTTCGGTGCCACAGTGGGCTTCGGGTGCCACTGGCGGCGTCTTCGTCGCCAGTGTCTTCGCGAGCTGTAAAAGACACTGGCGGCCCAAAGCTGCCGCCAGTGCCACCCGAGTTCTTCGTTGTGAGAAAGCACTATTCTGATTTCGGTGCCGCGGGGGACGGGCTTATCGGGGTACCAATGGTTTCGCTATCGAATTCATCGATCCGCAGAAGAGACTTTTCGGCGCTGGTGAGTTGAACGAAAGGTGCATCCCGTAGTTGCATGTTTTGTTGCCCGTCGCGTAATAAACTCGCATTTCTTCTCAGCTCCATCTCTTGGGCTGCCGCGACATTTATCATTTCGCCTGGGTCCTGAACCAAGTTGTACAGTTCCGGCTCGGCGCCTGTAATATATTTCGCGTCGGCTGAGACCAGTCCAACCAGGATATTTCCATGGCCTTCTTCGAACGCCAAACGCGTCTCGATATGGAAGACTCGGGAGCTCACAGGCTTTCCGGCGAGAGCTGCCAATAGCGGGATTCCTCGGTAGCGCGGCATCGCCGGACGGAAGCCGAGACCCAGCAGGATCGTTGGTGCGACGTCCACATGCGAAACAGGGGCAGCCACACGAATACCCGGCATGATGAAGTCGGGACCCGCGACAATCAACGGCACGCGCAATGTGGAATTAAAGAGTTTCCGACCGTGCTGAGACTCACCATGTTCCATCAATCCTTCCCCGTGATCACCGACGACAACAATCAGTGTCTGCTTCGAAAGTCTGTGGCGTTGCAAGAATTCCGTCAGGCGTTTGATCTGCAAATCGGCGAACGCAATCCCCGCATCATAGGGTCGTTCAGCAAAAGCCTCTCCAAAAATTTCTCGCCGCGCGTTGTAAGGAAAATGCGGATCGGCAAGGTGAATCCAACAGAAGAACGGCTGAGTTCGACGCTGATTCAGCCATTCGAGCGCCGCATCCATGACTGATTTGCCATCGCGCCGTGCCGGTTGAGACTGCTGAGGCGTGTTGGCCGCTTCGAACGCGTCATCGTAGGTGTCGAATCCGCGACTCAGTCCAAACTTGGAGTTGAGTGCGAACGAGGCCAGGAAGGCGCCCGTGTGATACTTCTGGTTTTTCAGGATCTCGGCGAGAACCGGAACGTCATCTCCCAGTCTGCATTGTCCATTGATTCGTAATCCATGTTCCGGTGGATACAGCGACGTGAACATCGTTGTATGCGCAGGGAGCGTTAACGGAACTGACGTGTACGCTTTCTCGAAAAGCCCTCCATTCTTAGCTAAAGCGTCCAACGCCGGGGTCTGCGCGCGTTGATACCCATAACATCCAAGGTGGTCGGCCCGGGTTGTTCCGAGCGTGATCAAGATCGCATTCAATGGCGGACGAGGCAAGTTACGATAGATCACAGAGCCCGCGAGCAAACAAAAAAATAAGGTGATCCCACAAAGGAGACGAAACCATTGCGTTCGTAACATGTCACAATCTCTTGAGGAACTGTGCTTCCAAACGTTGTATCAAGTTCGTTGCCACTGTGGGGCGGTAGTCCCTGCGAACCGCCTGCGGCGGCTCACCTCATCACGCAGGCAGTCAGTGCGGTTAATCGGAACCCCAGGGATTTCATCGTTTGACACCTGTCCCACCCTACTTTGAAAAAACATACCGCGCCGATCAGGGAGTCTTGCTCTTGAGGGCCGCTCGTGCAAGTTCCATGGTCTTTCGTGGACGAGGGTCGTCCGGTTTCAGGCGAATCGCCTCCTCAAGCTGCGCGATTGCTTCCTGAACCCGATGTTCAATCAGAAGAATCGTCCCCAAATTGAACCGCGCCTCAAAGTTTTCGGGGTCAAGGTCGACCGCTTTCTGAGTATGAACCAGCGCTTCTGGATTGCGACCGGCGCGCGACAGCGCGGATCCCAGATTCAGGTGAGCAATCGAGAGGTCAGGATGCAATTTAAGAGCCGCTTCAAAATGCAAAATCGCCTCTTCATTCTTCCCGAGATGAATCAACAAGTTGCCAAGCTCCAGGTGTGCCTTGATGTAGCCGGGGTCGCACCGGATCGCCTCTTTATATTCTGCAACCGCCTCCTGGAAATCTCCGAGGCTGGAAAGAACCTGCGCCAGGTGAAGATGCCATGCCGCACCCTCCGAATCAAGTTTCAGCGCTCGACGGAAATGCAAAACCGCATCTTGCAGGCGTCCTTGTGCGGCGAGAGCACTCGCCAAATGAGCATGGGCCATCGCTTGTTCTGAATTGTCCGCCAGAACGGCTTCATAATTCTGAGCCGCCTCCGAGTATTTCTTCTGGTTCATCAATACATCCCCCAACAGGATGCTCGCTTCGTCATAATGAGGGGCCAGCTTAAGTACGGCATGGAGTTTTTCAGTGGCGTCCGTCGCTTGTCCGGATGCCATCATATTTTTGGCATCGAGGACCATGTTGTAAATGGGCATCATGTCCTTGACGTCGGGAAGAGTCTTTTCGGAGTCGTCCGCACGAGCGGCGTGCTTCCCACCGGTGTAACCCAGGCTGGCCAGAATTCCCTGCTCTTTAGTCGTAAGATGCACGGATCCGGCAACTCGCGGTACGAATCTCGCGATCATTTCTCCGAGCGTAGCAGCCAGTTCCTCGCGCTCCTTTTCATCGGACTGTGTCAGGTTGCGTGTCTCGCCAGGATCGTCGATCAGATCATAGAGCTCGTCTCGAGTGGTCTGAACATATTTGTAGCGATCGGTGATCACGGCGCGCAAAGGAGCCCAATGATGTTCAAATGGAGCGTCCGTTTCAGCGTAGCAGGGAAAAGACTCAAGATCTTCACCAGACAAAGACCGTTTCAGGCTTCTTCCGCTCATTGTGATTTTTTTATTGACTGACAAGCAATCCAAAATGGTAGGCATCAGATCCACGAGCGAAACCACGGTGAGTACGCGGTGCCCAGCCTTGACGAATGCGGGACCCGCGACGATCAGCGGCACGTGTAGGGTCGATTCATAAAGCAGGAAGCCATGTTCCTCTTCAGCATGCTCCAGCAGCCCTTCTCCATGGTCTCCAACGACAACGATCAGCGTCCTGTCTGAGAGTTTATTGCTTTTCAGAAACTCCATCAGCCGTCGCAACTGCAAGTCTTCGGTCGCGATTCCCGCATCGTAAGGTTGTTGCGTAAACCGGTCATCAAATTGAGACTTGCGAGCATCATAAGGCGCGTGAGCGTCGTAGAGGTGCACCCAACAGAAAAAAGGCCGTGAGCGACGATCTTGCATCCACTTAAGCGCGGCGTCCATCACCGCACGACCGTCGCGCCGGCGGTGGACGAAACTGTCCGCCTGCTCGGTCCCGCTCAGATCATCGTCGTAGGTTTGAAAGCCGCGATTCAGGCCGAACTTCGAATTCAAAACAAAAGCGGACAAGAAAGCGCCGGTCTCGTACCTCAGGTTCCTCAAGATCTCCGCGAGAGACGGAATGTCACTCGACAGACGTCCCATGCCGTTCACGTGCAGGCCATGCTCGGGAGGATAGAGACCGGTGAGCATCGATGTATGCGAAGGCAGAGTTAAAGGGACAGGAGTATGCGCCTTTTCAAAGAGAACGCCTCTGGCCGCCAATTCATCGAGAGCGGGAGTGAGTGCTGCCTGATACCCGTAACAGCCAATATGGTCCGCCCGTGTGGTGTCCAGCGTCACGAGGATGATATTCAGTCGCGAACGGGGCCAAAACCAGCACAGGGCTGCAACCCCGAGTACAGAAAAACCGATTCCCCAAGCGAGAATTCGTAATCGGTTCCGCTGTTGCATGATTCCCAGGTTCCAATTCCGATCTTGCATTCATCGGCGGACATGCAAGTCAGCGGGCGGCCGACGGTTCATCGATCCTGATCCCCATAATCTGCGCGACGCTCTCAGTCTTGGCAAGTCACAGCCAGTGCTTTGTCACCAATTGGATTACGGTTGAATTGCAGTGTGCGACGCTATTGCGGCGGGAGGTTTCCCAAACACAAATCTCACCACGCCGCAGCCGTCGCGAGCATACCGAGCAAGATGATCGCCGTCACTGGTCGGCGACGAATAGGACGCACAGCACCCCACAAAGCTTTCCATACGCGAATGAAATCACTCGCACGCTGGGGGAACTTGGGCAATCAATTCGGTTTATTCACTTTTTCTGCATATTTCGAATACGCTGGAGTTGCTTGAGTTCGTTTTTTGTCAACGGAGTCCCCTCCAATCCTTTGAGTTTCAAGTCAAAAGGATCAAGCATGGATTGGGTGCCGTCAATAGTCACTTTGAACGTCGATTTGAGCGGGTCGTTGTACAACCGCTTGAGACGATCGTCGTCGTCGACTTGCTTGTCAACGGGGATGGGCCAAATAAAAGCTGCCGCATAATTACCCTTAGGAGCACCGTCTTCGCTGTCGTACGTCCTCAGTTTAAATGTTCCATCCGCGTCGGTCACTCCCATCGGGAATTGGTACAAGCCGTGACCGCTGTCAGTGGGATGGAGAATGACTTCAACTCCTTCCGCGGGCTCACCGTCCACGAGGACTTTGCCCGCGACTTTGATGCACGGCTTCTTGGGTGGCAGCTTTGGCCCCGTTTGGCTGCCGCAAGATGTGAAACTGAGGAGGATGACGCCGATGCCGATCAATTTGAAACCGCGATGAGTGGGTATCGCGTCATCATTCCCCATAAAAACGGTTCGAATGGTCGCAAGCGAAATCAAAGTCTGTTTCCAAGTCGAAAAGGTTGATGTGATGCAGGCCGGCGCCGTGAGGAAACCCAGTCAAACGGATGAAAGATTTCGAACACGTCGGCGGCTCACAATATTTTGCTGACGTCGGTAAAACACAGCAGATAGACAAAACTCACTTAAAAGTCTTTCGTTGCGTTTTGGGCTTGAAAACACGAATGAAACCCGAGAAATGTGCCACTCGACTGACGCCTCAGTCGAGTGGCAACAAAAACGTTTCCGGGAAAAAACCGTTCTAGAACGCGCCGACAGGCTCGCTACCGGCGGGTGTCCAAATCGACGTCAGAGTGATGACACTCATGTTTGCACTAATGAATCGCACGGTCCCGTCACCCATGAGAATATTGATTCCGCCCGGGTGGAATGAGTAGAGGGTGGTACCGTTATAGTTCGATCCATTGATGAAGACCGACGAAGCGTTACCGGAATGGTTATAGCAACCGTCCGGATAAGCGCCTCGGAAATCATAGTCGGCGAATTGGTAATCGGCCCAGCCATGCCCATAGTTCGTTTGATTGGCCATGCGACTGATGTTCTCACCATTAGCTGTAGCGGCAGCGACCATTGCGATCACGCCTGGTGACTGCTGGTAAGCCGTATTCGAGACGGCACCAGCCACCTTGCGCCCATTCACCCAAGTCTCGTTGCCGCCGGCGACTTCAGCGACGATCATCGTGTTGGACAAGCCGTCGGTGATGGCGCTGTAAGGCTTACAAAGTTGGATTGAACCATCTTCGGCAGTGAGGGTTCCGCTGATATTCCCCTTGGCATTCTTATTGGTCGCGTAGAGATTGGGAGCCGCAGCTGCAAATGCGGTAACCCAACCGCCGCGGCATTCGTTCGGCGCCAAGTAGTCGGTTTCACCGCTGCGGTAAACGTAGTTAGCTCCAGCGCCGAACCCGGTGCACCCGGTACCGCCAGCCCATTGTGTGGAGGTATAGTAGGCGTAAGTATCGGTCGACCGTGGGGTCGAAGGGCACAACCAGATCGGCAGGGCAGTCGCCATGACACCCTGGTTTCCACCTTTCGAAGAATTTACCCCCCCGGCTGCGTTTTGAGAATAAGGCGCAGGACCATCGGCGGTGTTATAACCGGCCGGAGTCATCACATTCGTGCCGCAATAATTCCCCACGCTGAAGTTGATCTGGTTGTAGAGATTTCCTTGATCATGATAAGGCAGCAAAAGTTCGGGGAAGCAGTGCAGGTTCGGATCGCAAGAGTTAAAATTACCCGGTTGCCAAACCGCCGGAGGCAACGTACTAAAGGTCGATTCGTAATTTGCAAAGGCCAACCCCAACTGTTTGAGGTTGTTTTTGCACTGCGTTCGGCGGGCCGCCTCGCGCGCCTGTTGCACCGCAGGGAGCAGCAGCGCGATCAGCACCGCGATGATCGCGATCACAACGAGTAACTCAATGAGTGTGAACGCTCGTTTCCCAGATTTTTGCCAATGCACGAATTGAACCCTCATGATCGAACCCCTTCTTTCTCAAGCAATAAAACAAACAGACCAGGCACAAAACTTCGCAAAAGTAATGCACTCCCGTGCACGATAAGGTGCGCGCAGAGTCAAGCTCAGACGACAAAAGCGGACTCAGACGGCTGACGAAATACCGTTACGGATTTGCTCAAATTCGGAATGCCACAGCGCATCATCGACTCACGGTGAGCGACCGTCTGGGACACCAATAGATTTACAGGCACAGTCGATGTGATCTAAATTTTTTAGCGCGAAACTGACGAACACAACGTAAACACGATGAGCTCACTTCCGTCACCGTGGTCGAGACCACAACCACTGCGGCGAGAAACGAATCTCTTGCAACGTACTCATCGCTTCCTACTGCAAGACCACACACTTCCCAAATTCGCGTCACCGCCACTGCGATCACACTCGCGAAACTGCCTGAAAGCCTCGCATTTAAGATGTTATGTCTTAGGTGCTCGGAAGCCGGATTTAACCGCCACTTAAGGTGCGCTGATCATAAACTGTCGAAACAAAAAGTCAAACCAGTAATCAATCGTTGTTGATCAATAAGCGGTGAAAAACTCGTGAGTTTTCGGAACAGCTTCGGTAAATATCAATCGATTACGCGAAAGTGAGGTTCACCCCAAGGCCCGTCCTGGTGCGACAAAGGGGAGAGTCGATTCGCTTATTGGTGCTCTATTTCTGCGATCCAAGACTTGCTTCGGCGCGCTGCAACAACCCACGCGATCCGACGTCGTCAGGGCGCAGTCGGCAGGCTTCCGTAAGCGGGACGATCGCCTCTCGGTTGAGGTTTTGCGTCACGAGGATCGCTCCAAGCGTATACTGTGCTTCAAAACTTTGCGGTGCGTCCTCCACGGCGCGCGTCGCGTGAGCCACCGCGTCTGTGAAGCGTCGTTCGTGAGCCAGCGCCGAGGCCAGGTTCAGGCGCGCCATTGTCTGCTTGGGATGGAATTTCAAGATCGTCTCAAAATGAGGGACGGCCTCTTTCATTCGCCCCAGTTGCATGAGGCTATTACCTAATTCCAGTTGTGCATGGAGATTTTGTGGATTTTCACGAACGGCGTCACCCAGTACCGTCAACGCTTCGAGTGGACGACCGAGTTCCTTTAAGACCAGAGCGAACCGGATCACATATTGTGCGCCCATGGGGACTTTTTTCAGAACCATTCGATAATAGGGAACGGATTCTTCGAGTCGCCCCTGCGCCGCCAACGTGTTCGCCAAACGGCCCTCCGCGTCGTCGTTCTCCGTTCGCTCTGCAATAACCGCCTCGAAAATTGCCGCAGCTTCGGCGAATTGTTGCTGGAAGAACAAGGCGTCTCCCAAAACGAGCCGCGCTTGAACATAACTTGGGGCTTTCTCCACAATTACGCGTAGCTTCGCGATGGCGGGATCGGCGGCACCATCACGCAGCAACGTTCGCGCGACCATCAAGTCATTGAACAGCGGCAGCATGTCCTTGATGTCGGGAAGATTTTGAGCGACATCCGTCTGAGTTTTGTCCGAGCGGCTTCCCAAATAACCGAGGCTCTCGAGGATTTGTTGTTCGTTCACGGTCAAATTCACGGCGCTGGCTTCGCGCGGCACCATCTGCCCTGTGAACTCCTCGAAGATATTGCGAATTTCCTGAAATGTATCTGGTTGCGTTTCGACCAGGTTTTGCGTTTCATTTGGATCATTGATCATGTCGAAGAGTTCCGAACGCGTGGTTTCAATATACTTCCAGCGTTCTGTCACGAGCCCCCGCAATGGTGCCCAACGGTTTTCGAGAAAGGGAAGATCGGTCTCTGCGTAACATGGACGAGATTCAATTTTTCTTCCATCCAATGCCGCTTTGACGCTTCGTCCCGTGGTCCGACCGGGTTGTCGTAAATGCAGGCAATCCAAAATGGTCGGCATCAGGTCAACCAGTGAGACGGGATCGGAAACGCGGGCACCGGACTTCACTGAGGGAGATCCTGAGAAGATCAATGGTACTCGCAGCGTCGTGTCGTAGATCTGGTGGCCATGCTGCAATTCCTGGTGTTCCATGAGATCTTCTCCATGGTCACCGACAATGATGATCAGTGTCCGGTCGGCGATTTTCCGACTCTTGACGAATTCCCTCAGCCGCTGGATCTGCAGATCCATGTAGGCGATGCCAGCGTCGTAAGGATTCCGGACGAATTCGGATCCAAAGATTTTGGGGCGAGCATCGTAGAACCCGTGTGCGTCATACAAATGAATCCAACACAAAAATGACTTGGCTTTTCGCTCCTTCAGCCAGGCGAGTGCGTTGTCCATGACCTTCCGGCCGTCTCGTCGTTGATGCACCGGATCCTCTGAAGCACCCGCTTCTGCAAACTGATCGTCGTAGTGTTGAAATCCGCGATCCAAGCCGAATTTAGAGTTCAAGACAAAAGAGGCGATGAATGCCCCGGTCTCATAATGCGCTGACCGCAAAATCTCTGCGAGGACAGGAATGGTATCCCCAAGTCTGCCACGCCCGTTCAAGTGAAGTCCATGCTCGGGCGGGTACAGACCGGTCAACATGGATGCGTGCGAGGGCAGAGTCACGGGAACCGGAGCATAGGCTCGCTCGAAGAGCACGCCATCGTTCGCCAGTGCGTTCATGGCGGGCGTACGCGCCCGCTGATAGCCGTAACAGCCGATATGGTCCGCCCGCGTCGTGTCAAGCGTGATCAGGATGACATTCAACCTGGGTCGTGGCCAGAAAGAAAAAGCGAGTCCAAGCCCGATTGCCAGCAGCCCGAGTCCCCCGACCAGAAATCGAGACTTAAACCGACGTTTCGTCACAGCGTTGATCCTCACATGATTCGTTGGAGTTAAAGCTTGAACTTCCGCAGGGAATGCCGATGCGGGTTTCGATTACGGTGGCATCCCTGCCAATGCCGCTTTCGCACGCTGCAACTGTTGACGCGCCGCTGGATCGTCGGGACGCAACCGACACGCTTCCGTCAATTCTGCAACGGCTTTTCGATAATTCCCCTGCACGAAGAAGATCGCTCCCAGAGTATACCGTGCCTCAAAGCTTTGAGGATCGATTTTGACCGCCTGCGAAGCATGCTGGACAGCGTGTTCAAATCGCCCCTCTTGTGCGAAAAGGCTGCCAAGATTGGCGTGCGCGATCACCAGATCCGGTTGGTGCTTCAGCGCGATCTCGAATTGCGCGATCGCGTCCTCGTTTTGCCTGTTTTGTGCAAACAATCCGCCTAACTGCACATGCGCCTCGGCATAATTCGGATCGGTTCGAACAACTTCATTAAGTTCTGTCACCGCCTCGCTGATCCTGCCCAGATGGACCAAAGCCGACGACAAATTGAAGCGACAGACTGCCGACGACGAATCCAATTCCAACGCTTTGCGATAACGCGGGACGGCTTCCTGATAACGTTCTAATCCGCACAGGGCATCACCCCAGGATGCATATGCCTCGGTAAAATCGGGCTGGACTGCGACGACTGCGGCAAAGATCGACGCTGCTTCCAGGTACTCTTTCTGTCCGAGCAATGCGTCTCCGAGCGCCACGCGCGCCGCCAGATATCCGGGCGCCTTATTCACGACATCACGGATGATCTGAATTGCCTCCGTCGCATTCCCTTTGTCGCGCTCCCGTCGGGATTCTTCGATCAGATTGTAATAAGGCATCATCTCCTTGACGTCGGGAAGCGCTTCGCCAATGGGTTGATCTGCGGACGCGCCCCGTCCCGCGACATATCCCAGGCTCTTCAGGACACTCCGCTCGGCACCGCTCAGATTGACGGAAGCCGACTCGCGTAATGTCATGTTTGCCTGTAACTCGTGCAGCGCATTCTCATAGTCAAGGCAACGATCGGGATCGTCGAGGGCAAGGTTGTCGAGTTCGTGCGGATCGTTTTGCAGATCATACAGTTCTGCAAGTGTGGTTTTTACGTATTTCCAGCGTTCCGTCACGACGGCCAGCAGTGGCGACCAGCGACTGTACATATACGGTACGTCTGACTCGGCGTAGATCGCGCGGGATTCGATCATTTTCCCGGACAATGCAGCTTTCACGGTACGTCCGGTCATGGGAATCGATGGGGAAATTCCCAGACAATCCAGTATCGTCGGCGTGAGATCGACCAGAGAAACGGCCGTCGGAACTCGGTATCCCGCCTGATTGGATCGCGGATCGAAAATGACCAGCGGGACCTGCAGGGTACTGTTGTAAAGCTGGTAGCCGTGTTCGACTTCCTGGTGTTCGTTCAGTCCTTCTCCATGATCCCCGACCACGACAATCAAAGTCCGCCGGTCCAGTTGATGACTTCGAACGAAATCCAATAGCCGTTGCAGTTGCAGGTCAGCGTAAGCAATTCCAGCGTCATATGGCTGCTCTGCGAATTCGCCCTGAAAGATCTCGGGTCGCGCTCGATACGGGGCGTGCGCATCATAGAGGTGAACCCAACAAAGAAAGGGACGGTCCGTGTGACCTGCCAGCCATGCTAACGCCGCGTCCACGACGGTGCGCCCGTCTCGATAGTGATGGCCATGATGATCCCGACGCTCTGTTTCATCAGGCGTGTCGTCGTACGTTTGAAACCCGCGATCCAGCCCGAATTTGGAATCCAATACGAACGATGCCAGGAAAGCGGCGGCGTCATAATTTGCCCTTCGCAGGATTTCGGCAAGCAAAGGAACATCACTTCCGAGTTTGCCACGACCGTTGTGATGCAGTCCGTGCTCGGGCGGATAAAGCCCCGTGAAAATCGATGCATGCGATGGTAGCGTCACCGGGACAGGCGCATATGCTTTTTCAAACAACACTCCTTGTTTTGCCAGACGATCAAGTGCGGGTGTCCGCGCGCTCCGGTACCCGTAGCAACCCATCCGGTCGGCCCGAGTCGTGTCGAGCGTCACGATAATAACGTTCATGGGAGACGGGCGCAAGCAGAGGTAAACGACGCTCGCTCCGATCAGAAGCAGCCCGATTCCGCCCGCCCAGATTCTCACGGATTTGGCCATCACGCTCTCTGACTGGCCGGTCGCTTTGTTTGGCTTGCCCACCTGGCACTCGGGGCTTCCACTAACACGTAAAGCATGTGTCCCGCAAACAAACTCGCAACCAGCGACGTTAAAAGGATCGCGATTGCTTCCGCCGATGTGGGTGAGTCGTCACACCATTTCCAACCGGCGGTCGTCAACAAGTGGCATACGGGGAAATGAATCAAATACAGGCTGTACGAGATTTTTCCGAGATACTGCAGCCACGGCCAATTCAACCACACGTAAAGCCGGTCTGTCTTTCCCGCAATGTAGATGGCGACGGCCGTAGTCAATGCCAGTGCGTTTTCGTAGCGCCAGTCGGGATCAAAGAACAGTTCCACAATCGCAACCGCGACGATCGCAGCATAACAGGCCGGCGAAAGGACTTTGTCGAGCGTCCACCAGGTGACCATTCCGAGAAAGAACATCCACAAAAAATGCGTGACCCACTGATTCGTACTCTCGTCCGGTCGCCAATGAAATAACGACACGAAAGCCACAGGAGCAAACACGGCCAGCAATCCAATCATGGAAGGACGTGGTTCACTCAGAACCGGTCGCGGAAACCATCGCTGCGCAATCCCCCAACCAAGCACAGCGACAATGTAGAATTGCATTTCGATGCAAAGCGTCCACATGCCGGCACCCAGCGGATCGTGACCGATCACGTCCTGCAGGAAGGCCATATGAGCGGTCACGCGAGCCAGCGAAAGATGACCTTCAAACGGCGAAGACAATTCCCACAGGTAACGGCAGGCGATGTCCACCAGAATCACGACACCGATGGCGACCCAGTACGACGGCACCAGTCGCATCAATCTCCTGCCAATAAACGTGAACGCTTCGTGAGGTGTGACCCACATCTTGCGCAGCGTAAAGGCAATCACAAAACCGCTGATCACGAGCAGGACCTGCACACCACCCCGTGTCCGCAGGAATGCGGCATCGATCATCCAGTGCGCGGCCGAGTGAACCGATTTGACTGCCGGCCACGGTTCCGGTTCATACCACCAGAGGTGGAAGACGACGATCGATAACGCCGCCAATCCCCGCAGCCCATCCACAAACACAAACCGCAATCGCGAACCATCAGCAGGTTTGAGCGGGACCGGCGGGAGTTGAGGCTGAAGTTCCGGTTGAGGCGTCGGTTCGGGCTGAGGCTCGGCGATCGGCCTGGTCAAGAGTTGCGGTTCGACCGGATGAACGGCTTGCATACTGGTTTCTCGAATTCAACGCGAACACTGTTTCAACGCAAACACTGTTTGAACTCGTTCCCAAGCTCCCACTTGGGAACGAGCCTCTTCGAAGCTCTACTTCAACGGCTACGAATTTGCGCGTCCTGCACAAGCTTGTTAATTGAGTATCCCGCGTGGGAGGGCGAGGCTCCCGCCGAGCCGTTGCGTCGATGCGTGTACCTACTTCGCGGCTCAGCGGGAGCTTCGCCCTCCCACGCGCCGGACGTCAATCTAAAATCCTTCATGGCGTTGAGTTGGGGGCGCCGCCCTTTGTCCCCAATCGTCCGACAGCAATCAACATACGGCCTCACCGCGAAAGAAAAAAGCCCGGATGCTCTCCGGGCTTTTTTCTTTGATCAATCAGCATCACGCGATGCGTTTGCGCGGTTTATTCACTTCGCCGCAGCGTGAAAGAGACGGTTTTCGCCCCTTTCTTGTCGGGAACGCAGTAACTCGCGCTGGGCAACAGATACTTGGCGATCGCCTCAAAGGGAGGCAACTTTGAGAAATCGATTCCTTCGATGGCATCGTTTTCCGACCCCTTCAGCAGGTTATAGGCCATTTTGAACTGCACATCGTTGCGCTGGAAGCTGAGCATGGAAGACTTTGACGGAAAAAACTTGGCCACCTTCTTGTAGTCATCTGAATCGACAAGAGCAGAACTCTGGTCCACCGTTCCGCGCATCATTCCTTCCAGCATTGACGTGTCGTTTGTCACGACGAAGTTTCCTTCGCTGACGGCCATTGACAGAGTGGTGTCCGAGCCGGGTTGACTGACTTCATAAATCGTTTCACCATTAAATTCGCGAGTTTCGATATTGTTGTCATCCGATTTCGCCGCGTTGACCAGCGTCTTTTTCATCTGGTTCGCGTCTTTCAGCCCGAGACTGAGAAACATCAGGGGAACCTGCGGCGAATCGCTGTCTTCCTTCGATTCCGTTTGCACGAAGTGAATTTTGCCGTCGAGCAAATCGATGATGTCTTTCTTCGGGTTGATCATGGGACCTTGATCGGCAAGCTGTTCCATCAAACGGGCCGTCGAGCCGCGTCCTTGAAACGAATCGACCAGGGTTTCGATTGACGTATAAGCGCCCAGAACATTCCAATTCAACATCAAGTACGAACCGACGGTCGCGGGGACCCATTTCGGCGGGGACATTTGAATTGCCGGAAAATTGAAGACTCCGATCAGACCCTTGGGATTTTCGGCGTAAATGAAGAAATTGGCGATTCCCTCAAAATCACCTTCGTCAAAGGTCATGGCTCCGCCATATCCCTTCAGCCCATCAAAACCCAACATGGGAAGAAATGCGCCGGCCATTCCAATTTGCGGAATCGATGACTGAGCGATCGCGATTCCGGTCTGGATCAATCCCATCGGATTCAAAAATAACTTCACCAGCGGTTCGCCGCCTTCAATCTTGCATTGAGTCTCGATGTATTGGAACTGGTCATTCTGAGCCAGCGTGTCTTCGCTGTTCCCGTCCCAACGGTCCAAGACGTCCTTGATCGCTTCCAGTTCGGTACTGAGCACCAGGTACGACTTGTCTGTGAAATAAGTCACAGTATTCACCAGATCTTTGGAATTGGGATCCTTATCTTTGTAGATGTGAACGTTGATTTTTTCGATGACTTCGGTCGTATGATCAGTTTCCTGCTTCTCAAGTTCTTCGTCCAGTTTCTTCAAAAACTTATCAACCGTCTCTTGATGGGATCCGTATTCCAGCATTGCCACCAATGCGACTCTTTGCGCCGGCTTTTCGACAAACGCGATCGTCAGTTCACCCTGCGGCAACTGCAAAAGTTCATCGAGCGACAGACCAAGATCGGTTTCAACGGACTTGGACCATTCTTCCTTTTTTTTGCTGACGTCATCGAGAAACGGCTTGAGCTGGGGATCTTGAAGCATTTGCCCCAGGGACGTCTTGTTCCACTTCTTCACCAGTTCAGGAACGCTCGAAATCGAGAAAAAGAACAACGTGTCCTTGGGCAGCATCTTTT
>Ga0206876_1084_pt1 | contig 26411 bp, 26 predicted proteins | sample Alteio_BWOrgCont_10_FD_152619 | JGI IMG/M metagenome (GOLD analysis project Ga0206876, IMG submission 152619) | Enriched cells from forest soil in Barre Woods Harvard Forest LTER site, Petersham, Massachusetts, United States -... | ecosystem: Environmental > Terrestrial > Soil > Temperate forest >...
AATCCATTTCAAATAAAGAATTCAGAAATAACATTATTTACAAATATTGTCATTCGTTATTTAAATTTTTCGATCACATCACGTGATAAAATTTGGAATGCAAATACAAAATTTACAATACATGTTCGTCATATTCCAAGTGGCGAACTATTGACATTTGATAATAGTGATAGTTTTGGATTTGATGTGATTGGTATTGCTAATTTGGACAAATTTTTTAAAAAATGTTATGTTGATGGTAAAATTGATTGTATTGGTGCTAATACGCGATTTTTGGTAGGAGCATTTTAAAATACGATTTATCAACTTAATTCTCATTTCATTGTCCATTTAGTGAAATATATTGTGTTTGTTTTATTTTGCTGAATGGTTGCAATAATAAGAATGCTTATTTAATGGTCAATTTAGTGAAATATATTGTGTTTGTTTTATTTTGCTGAATGGATATAATAATAAGAATGTTCGTTTAATGGATCATTCTGTGAAATATATTGTGTTTGTTTTATTTTGCTGAAAGAATTTCCCGGCCTCAATACCAAAATACAATATTAATAATTTATTTAACTATTGGAAATTATATTGTTATTTGTAAATTCAACCGTACAACTCAAATATTGAAAAAAATTATTGGTAACATATTTTAATGTTAAGGCTTGATCAATCATATAATATTGATACCAATACAATGATAGCAAAAGTGATAAATCAAATAATAAACAAAAAGCAAATTATAACAATTGCACTTTAAGGCAATTGTATTAAAACAAGCACGCAAAAGAAAAAGTCCCTTTGATGCAACGTGATTGATTTGTATCCCGCGATCGAAAAGTGATACATCTAATCAATATACATAATTGACTACAATATGAACAATATTAAAATCACCATAAGATTGAAAGCAACCAAACAAAACATTGGTATTGTCATTAATCATTTGGATGATTATTTTTTTACATTTTTTTATTTTCCATATTCGTTGCAGATTACTTGCCATGTGATTATAATTTGGTGTTTGTTTAATATTAAATCGTAATGCACATTTTTTTGGTATATGTAAATATTTATTATTTGTAAAATCCACCTGATTTAATACAGTCGGATGCTCATGTTTTAAATTTAATGGAAGTTCAGTTATTTGATTGTTATTGCAATTTAATAACTTCAAATGTAACAAATTTTGAGGTAATTGTTTTAGACAATTGTCAGAACATTCTAAATATTCCAATGAAACTGGCAAATATGGCAATTGTTTTATTTTATTTGAAGAACAATCTAATTCTACAATATAATCTGGAAGCTTCAATGGCAATTCTTCAAGATAATTACGAGAACATCTGAATATTAATAATGATGTAGGAAGATTAGCTGGCAAACTTTTAATTAGATTATATGAACAGTCTAATACATTTAAATAAGGTGGTAAATTTACCGGTAATCGTTCCAAACAATTTTTACCACAATATAATACTCGCAATGAAGATGGTAAATTTGCCGGTAGTTCTTTTAAATCACATTCTTCTAAATTTAATGTTTTATCTCCATGAATTATACATTGCTCTATCCTCTTTTGAGCTTTACTCATTTGATAATATTTAAATTATTATTGAATGATATAAAACTATTATATATCAATTTTTTATAATTTATTCATTAGTTACTGCAAGATAACTGATCAAAACACATAATTGATTATGAGATGAACAACATTGCATGCATAAATGCATCTCTCTGCGTTCGGCGAATTTTATTCGCATATATTGTTATTATCTAATTTTTTTAATAATGCAAATAATTGCGAACCTGTTCGCCGAGTGCAACGAGATGCACTTGTGCATGCAATGTTCATATCGCCATAAGATTGAAAGCAACCAAATAAAACATTGTTATTAAGCCACGGGCTCCCATTTATCATATTGATCATTATTTGTTTACATTTTTTTGCTTTCCATATTCGTTGTATAATACTCGCTTTTTGATTATAATTTGGTGTCTCACTTAATGCAAATCGTTTTGCATATTTTTTTGGAATATGTAAATATTTATTACCATTACATACTAATGTACAAAGAGTAGCAGGTAAATTGAGTGGTAACTTCGTTAGTTGATTATTTTCACAGTGTAATTCTTCAAGTGAAGTAGGTAAATTTATTGGCAAATGTGTGATTTGATTATCTTCGCAACGTAGTACTATTAGTGAAATAGGTAAATTTGTTGGCAATTTTGTTATATGATTGTCATAACAATGTAAATATTTAAGGGTAATAGGTAATTTGTTTGGCAAGTTTTTGATCAAGCACGACAGGTAATTTGTTTGGTAAATTTTTGATTTGATTATTATTACAACACAAAATCTGAAGTGAGGCAGGTAAATTTATTGGCAATTTTTTAATTTTATTATTTTGACAATACAACTGTTGAAGCAAAGATGGTAATTTTGCAGGCAATTTTATGATTTGATTACTTTTACAAAATAAAAATTGAAGTGATGGGATCACATGATTTAAATTTGTTGGTAATTGTACAATTTGATTATTTTCACAATATAAATAGACAAGTGAAATAGGTAAATACATTGGTAATTTTGTTAGTTGATTATTACCTGCGTATATATATTGTAATTGAGTTGGTAAATTTTTGGGTAATTTTTTTAAATTCATATCTGACAAATCTAATGCAGTTCCATTATGGTCAATACTTTGTTTTATTTTTATTTGAACAGTATCTATTTGTTGTCATATGTGATAAACATATTGTTTTATTTTTTGAAATATGTTCATATGTTATATTATATTATTCATTTGATGACATAACATAAAATATAAATATCAATTTTATTAATCAGATACAATTATTAAATCATACAGTTGTATTGATAAATTGATATTCACTGATTAATAAACAAATTGGATAATTAAATGGATGATATTTAAATCGCCATAAGATTTAAAACAATCAGATAACATGTTATTATTATCATGAATCATTGTAATCATTATATGTTTATATTTTTTAACTCTCCATATTTGTTGTATATAACTTGCTTTTTGGTTATAATTTGGCGTTTTGCTTAATCCAAATCGTTTTGCATATTTTTTTGGAATATGTAAATATTTATTACCATGACATACTACTATCTCCAATGTATCTGGCAAGTTGAATGGCAATTCTGTAAGTTGATTATTTTTACAATATAACTGCTCCAATGAAATTGGTAAATTGTGTGGCAATTGTTTAAGACAATTGTTATTACAATGTAATTTTTGTAGTGAAGCAGGCAAATTGAATGGCAAATCCACAAGTTGATTATTGTTACAATATAAATCTTTTAGTGATGTTGAAAAATTCGATGGCAATGTTGTGAGTTTATTTGAGCCACAACACAATTGTCGTAAAGCTGGCAGATTTGATGGAAATTCCACAAGTTGATTATTTTGACAATTCAAGAACCGGATAGAAATTGGAAGATTTGATGGAAATTTTGTTAGCATATTATTACTGCAATTCAAATCGACAAGAAGAGAAGGAAGATTTAATGGTAATTCAGTAATTTGATTATTATTGCATGACAATGATCGTATGGAAGATGAAATATTTGATGGCAATTTTTTAAGAAAATTATTTCCAACAAACAGATAATATATTGAAATAGGAAGTTTATCTAAATTTGTTGGTAATTCTTTTAAATCCATATGTGACAATTCTAAAAATGCTTGATTACTAGGACCAGGATTATTGATGCATTCATTTATTTTTTTTTGAGCAGCATCTGGTCCAAATATATCATTAATATATTGTTTTACTTTATTAAGAACATTCATTGATATTTATAAGTTATTATTCTTCATATAATATAAAAATATTAAATGTCAACTTTTTCATACAAAAAATTGAAAATAATAATTCATGAATAATCCATTAATCCAGGAATATAATCACTAGTTCTTTACTGAACTAATAAAATGCATCGTGCAACACCTTGCCATTTTTTTGCGAAATCAAAATGTCATTATGGAAGTGAATGCAAATTTTCGCATCAATTGGCATCAGCACCAAAACAAGAGAAAAAGGGTGAAATATGGCAAGAATCTTCTAATTGGCGTGATGAGTTTTTTGGAAACAAATTTCATGATCATGATGCATTCTACAATGAACAGCGGGTAAAACTACAAGAGAAAAGAAAGGCAGTAAGTAACGCCAGATATCTTATTTTTGAGGAACAATTTCGAAAATTTCAGGAAGAGACAGACGCAAAAAATGATGTTGTACAATATGCGTCCTCCAATAGATCTACCGATTTACGTATCATTATTCGAGTAGTTTTTTATAGTGATATATACAGTGGTAAATACAGCGAGATGAATACCTTTAACGAAATAATTAGTGGATATTGTTGTGTACCATGGACGCAAGAACCTTCATCTCCTTTCTTAAATTTTGGTCCATGGAAAAACAATACTGACGGACATAAAGTAATTGTATGTCAGACATGTGTTAGTTTGTCATCATCAAATAATAAATTTGAATTTGAAGAATCCGTTAAACTACCACATAAACACAAGTTTGAGAATGAAGATTTATCATTTATTGAGTGTAGTTATTGCATGACAGGAAATGGGAAAATTATGGCTTATATAGTAGAACATGAGTCAATTCATTTGGCAGTGGGACTTTGTAACAATTGCAAGAGCAAAATTTGGGAGTTATTACATTCATTTGCTTTGTCACCGAATACTGCGTGATTAAATTTATTTATTTTTGCATATTATTCAGCAATCTAATTTGTTAATAAATAAATTGAATAATTAAATTGACAACATTTATGTCTCCATAAGATTGAAAACAATTAAATAAAACATTAGTATTAAGCCACGGGCTCCCATTAATCATCTTGATCATTATCTGTTTACATTTTTTTGCTTTCCACATTCGTTGTATACAGCTAGCTTTTTTATTATAATTGGGTGTTTCAGTTATTTTAAATCGTTTTACATACTTTTTAGTAATATGTAAATATTTATTGTTATGGCATACTAATGTTTCAATACTAAGAGACAAATTGATTGGCAAATCGGCCAGTTGATTATCGTTACAATATAAATCATGAATGTAAATTGGAAGATTTGATGGTAATACTTTAAGTAAATTGTTATTACATTGCAAAAATAAAAGGTTACGTGGAAGATTTAATGGCAATTCTGCAAGTTGGTTGTATGCGCATTGAAGATATTGAAGTCCCAGTGGAAGATGTGATGGGAACCCATGGCTTAATTGAGTTAATTGATTATTATTGCAACATAACCATGTCATTGAAGATGGTAATTTTGATGGCAAATTTTTGAGATTATTATTACTACAATTTAATGATATTAAGGAATTTGGAAGGTATGATGGTAATTCTTTGAGATTATTATTATTACAATGTAAATGTAGCAAAGAAGTTGGAAGATTTACTGGCAAATAGGTGAGCTTGTTAAATCTAAAATATAATTCCATGATAGAAGATGGAAGCACATCGCCTATATCTGATTCCAAATCGTGTAAATCAGTTCCTTCTAAATTTAATGTCGTATGGCCAAGATGTGAATTTCTTTTTAAATATTTCCTTATTTTTTCTTGAACAACATACATCAATAGGATATTAAATAAATGTTATTTATTTGATAGTACAAAAATATTTAATATCAACTTTTTTGTTTAGCATTCATATTAAATATATTGAGTTATTAGATTAACAATGTTAAGATCGCCGTAAGATTGAAAACAATGAAATAAAACATTGTTATTATTCTTAATCATATGAATCATTATTTGTTTACATTTTTTGGTTTTCCAAACCCGTTGTATATAAATAGCTTTTTTATTATAATTTGGCGTCTCAGTTAATTTAAATCGTTCGGCATACTTCTTTGGAATATATAAATATTTATTCAAATTTGTAAGTGAATATGTGAGCTCATGACTTAAACTAACTGGCATTTGTGCAAATTCATTGTCATAACAATATAAATGTTTCAATGAAGGTGGTAAACTGATGGGCAACTCAGTGATTTTATTATTGTAAAAATATATTTGTTTAAGTGAGGTTGGTAAGCTAATTGGCAATTCTGTGATAACATTATTAAAGCAAGATAAATGTATAAGTGAGACAGGTAAATTAATTGGTAATTTTACAATTTGATTATTATAACAAAATAAATATCTAAGTGAATTCGGTAATTTGGCTGGTAATTGTGTAATTTTATTATCATGACAAAATAAACATTCAAGTGAATCTGGTAAATCATTAGGTAATTCTTTTAAATCCATTGATGACAAATCTAATGTTATCAAATTACTACTAGAAACACGTGCTACTTTTCTTCCGAGGACATACATTGATATTTAATTATTTGATATGAATTAAGTGATAAGATAAATTAAACATCAACTTTTTGTTTAATATCCGCATTTAATCTAGTGGACCACTTTATTGAATAATCCATTGAGTTGCAATGGTATGATGAAATCAAAAAATACTATTAACAGAATTGCATGCACAAGTGCATTTCGCTTTCGCTCAGCAAACTTGTTTGCATATATTGTTATCATCTAACTTATTTAATAACACAAAATCAAAAGGTTAATTACAAAAATCGAAACGAGAGTATCCATCACAAAAATTTAACTCATACCATTAAACTAACGAACCGGCAAAATTAGATTAATTTTGCTGTTTCTAATTTTATAAATGATTTTCCAAGAGCATGTAACATAAAATGATGCCTACAGCCAAAGAATCTTCGAACGGCCAGAGTATATCAAATGGTTCACTTGCTAGATTTGATGCCCAAATACAAATATATGATCGCATAGATTGATACAGAATTTCATTTGTTATCAATCTATGAATTATATATTTGTATTATGGGCAAAAAATAATTATCTAACATGTCACTTTTAAATACAAACCGTGATTACCACAATAATCTTTTTGAATTAAAGTACAACAGTTATATGTAATCACGTTTACAAAAAGAAATTTTCCGATATTTATTATTCATAAAATTCAGCTGATTTAGTGAAATTGGTAAATTCAATTGAAGTTCAATTATTTGATTGTCATTGCAATATAATAACTTCAGATTTAATAGATTTTGAGGTAATTGTTTTAGATAATTATCAGTGCATTCTAAATATTCTAATGAAACCGGTAAATATGGTAATAGTTCTATTTTATTTGAGGAACAAGTTAATTCTTCAAGATAATCTGGCAGATTGAATGGCAATTTCAAGATAATTATCATCACATCTTAAAATTAGCAATGATGCTGGAAGGTTAGTCGGCAAACTTTTAATTTGATTATTGGAACAATCTAATATAATTAAAGAAGTCGGTAAATTTATTGGTAGCTGTTCTAAACAATTGTTAATACAATATAATATTGTTAGCCAAGATGGGAAATTTGATGGCAGTTCTTTTAAATCACAACCTTCTAAATTTAATAAAACATGTCCATAAAGTATACATTGCTCTAATTTCTTTTGAGCTTGACCCATTTGATAACATTTACAGTGTTATCAAATGATATAAAACTATTAAATATCAAATTTTAATAAATAAATTGAACAATTAAATCAACAATATTAAGATCGCCATACGATTGAAAGCAATGAAATAAAACATTATTATTATCATTAATCATTTGGATTATAATTTGTCGATATTTTTTGACTTTCCAAACCCGTTATATTATACTTGTTTTTTTATTATAATTTGGCGTGTCAGTTAATCTCATTAAAGGACATTTTTTAGGAATATAAATATTCATTATTCAAACATGTTAATATACACATATAGATAATAGACATATTAATTAAATTTTGTGGTAACTCTGTAAGCTGATTACTTCTTTTTTTCGATTGATTGATCATGATCATCAAAAAGTGTAGTTTATCTGTTTTGTAAATCAGCCATTGTTTAATGCACATATTGATCTGTATTTTATAAATAAATTGGATTATCAAATGAACAACATTTAAATCACCATAAAATTAAAATAAAAAATATCAATTTTTTTTTCATATGGTTAGACAATACATTATATTATATTGAATGAATCAGTCAAGTGAAACAAAAAAACACATATTTATTATTCAAAATGTATTAACAATAATGAAAGAATTATATTGTTATTTATTAATTTGACTTTATGGTCCACGTATTATGAATCATAATAGTCAAATATTTTTGCAAAAGCACAAAAAATTGAAACTATGAATTTATTAAATAATCCATAAATTTGAAGATATATTTATCCAATTCTTTATTGAACTAATGAGTCGTATAACTGCTACAACTAGCAGTGGTAAGACACGCACAACATGTGTTTTTTTTGCAAAATCCAATTGTCGATATGGAGATAAATGTAAATTTTCACATAAAGTCTCACCAACACAAAAAAGAACACCTGTTCAACAACCTTCAAATTGGCAAGATGAATTTTTTGAAAATAAATTTCATGATAATGATGAATTTTACAATGAACAACGAAAAAAGATAAAAGAAAAGAGAGAATTAGCAGAGAAAGCTGAATTGTTTTTGCTTAGGGAAACTACTCGAAAATTAAATGAGGAGGCAGATGTAAAAAATGATGCTATTAAATATGCACATGGTAATAAATCCACTGAATTACGTATTATTATTCGGGTGATTTTTTATGATAATAAGTTATTTGAAATTAATACATTTAATGAATTGATCAGTGGATATTGTTGTGTACCGTGGACTCAGGAACCATCATCTCCTTTTGTAGATTTTGGTATGTGGGGAAAAGATATGGGCAAATTAATAATTGTGTGCAAGATATGTATTGCGTTATCATTATCAAACAATAAATATGAATTTGAAAAATCCATTGAAATTAAACATGAACATAAGTTTGAAAATGAAGATTTATCATTTAAAAAATGTTGCTATTGTTATTGTGATAATGTAACAATTGTAGCTCATATGGTAAAACATCAAACAATTCATTTGGCAGTCGGATTATGTTATAACTGTTCAAAATGCTTGCAAAAATGGGAACCATTAAGAGCAACTGTGATACCCACTGTTTCATAACAAAAATATAATTAGTGATGATATCAGATGGTTTCAACTGCATGTTTTGACGCCAAAATATAAATTTAATAATCAGCATATGCAGAAAACCATTTTTCAAATTCTTCCAAATGAACATCACGACATTTTGTAATTATATTTTTGATTTTATTTATCAGCACATCACCAAAAATAATTTCCTTTTCTTGATGTATTACTTTATATTCTCTAATTTTACCAAGTTGCTCTAATTCATTTTTCCAATTTTTATAAACAAGTACATAATTTCCAACAATATCTGTATATTGTGCATGATGACCATAATCATTATCAATAATTTTCATCCATTCATAACCATCATATTTTCCATTAACACACCATCACAATATATTTGAGATAGTTCAAATAACCCCCTACCTTTTTATATCCATACTCTTCCAAACATTTATATTTATCCAATATAAAACCAAATGTTCGATTATCATAAAATACATTATCTTTATTTAATGAATGGCTGTATTTTTTAAAAACATCGGTATGATCATATGATGTTGCTGATATTATACATAAAATGTTACAAAATATTACAATAGTTAAAAGAGGTTTCATGATATTATAAATTCAATTGTGAAATTGGTATGAATTTTCAAATGTATTTTCAATTTTTGTGTTATTGATTAATAAATAAACTGAATAATTAAATTGATAATATTTAAATCGCCATAATATTTAAAACAATGAAATAATACATTGTCATTATTATTAATCATTCTGATCATTATTTGTTTACACTGATATACCTTCCATGTGTGTTGTATTATGATTGCTTTTTTACTATAATTAGGTGTTTCGATTAATCTAAAGCGTTCGGCATTTCTTTTCGAAATATACATATATTTGTCATTATCAGAGCAAGTAAAGTTTTGCAATTGTATTGGCAAGGATGGCAAATGTTTTAAATAATTGTTATCACAACGCAATGTTTTAAGTGAAAGAGGCAAATTAGATGGCAACTCCACAAGTTGATTATGATTACAGTAAATAAGAGTTAAATAATTCGGCGCATTGGGACTTATATTTAAATGAAATTTTTTGATTAGATTTCTTGAAATATCAAGATAGTATACAGTAGTCGGAAGATTAGATGAAAATTCTTCCATTTGATTATTTGAACAAAGCAATCCTATTAAAGAATATGGTAATTTTGATGGCATTTCTTTTATATTATTATTTTCACAATATATCCATTTAACATTTGATAGTGAATATGATGGTATTCTTTTTATTTTATTATTATGACAATATAATTGCACTAAAGAAGAAGGTAAAGTTTCTGGTAATTCTATTATTTGATTATTGTTGCAATGTAATATTTTAATAAAATCTGGTAAGTTAGATGGCAGTTGTGTTAAATTCATAAATGATATGTCTAACACTTCACTACGCCTATTCAAACAAAACTTTATTCTTTTTTGAACTTCATCCATTGAATTTAATATATTATTTATTCAAAGAAATATGACATTTAAAAGAAATATCAAATTTTATTACTGTCGTGATAATTTATTAAATTGTTTTATTTCTAATTCATATTTATTACCATTATCATTGCAATGTAAAGTATGTAAAAAGTCGATAAATTTGAAGAGAATAATATTATAAACTCATAATAAGAATGGATAACTTGTCCAAATATAAGAAATATAAAACCAAATACATAAATCTAAAAGCTATTACAAAGTACGGTGGTGAATTGAAAAATATGACAGATGAGCAAGTCACTGTTTTAAGACAATTCGTTATTATGCCAGGACATGAAGATTCTATCCATGCTCAACTTATAAATCTCACTGAATTGATCAGGAAAGAATTTGGAAACATTAATCACAACTTCTTCCAACTCAAAAATATCCCAACGGCCTACTATACATTAGAGAGTTGGAAAAATCAGCAGGCACTAGATGCATATGTAACGAACTCATTTAATCGACTTATGGAAGAAATCAGACCTAATCTTGTGGCTAATCCTATGGTAACACGGGCCAGAATGTTATCATTGTCTGATAAAAATTCTCGAAAAAGTTTTCCTGTAAAAAATTCATCATCGCAAATAACTCTTGTACCTTTCTTCGTTATTAAGTCAGGAAAGGTTGAAGAAGTGAGACAATCTCATCTTAGTATGGTGGAACCAACCAGAGCTGAACCCGGTTGTATTGATTATGACTTGTATCAATCTATTGATGATCCGTCAGTAATGTTTTTCTATGAGAACTGGGTCGATCAACAATCTCTCAGCAATCACATGAATACTCCAAATTTCTACAGAGTGGTACGTGGTGAAATAGACAATAATCTTGTCATTCCCTGGACGGCGTTGAGTATGACTATGATGAGTTAAAACAATTGACAGAATTAAATTGTTATTTTTGTGTTCCATTTAATAGGTCATTTTATTGAAATCCAGCGGACAATCATTAAGTTGCAATGTTCAGATGAAATAAAAAACACAATTTAATTCAACAAATGTAAAATTAAATTTGTTGAATCAATGAAATGATCAATTCAGTGGAACAAAGAAACATATATATTGTTATTTGTTGAGCAATGGTATAAAACAAATAAGGTTTAACAATGAAATTATTTTGCATCATCAAATCGAACCACACCAGTAAGTATTTGGCCAGAAAAAATACTTTCAGTCTGTTCAACAATTAATTCATATCCATCAGCATCACCTTCTTGAAGATGATTCATAGCAATTGTTTCAAAATTCGGAATTCCAACAAATGTATTTTTTTCACCCAAAAGCATATTAAATGTAATTGCAGTGTGGTTTCTACCATCATTGATATTATTTTGTGTTTTCATACTCATTGACAAACTATTTGATGAAATATGTTTAAGCCATGCATTAATTCGATCGGATTTTTCTTTTGCATTTTTTTCCACATATGCATGATGATTCATCAATGCGGAGGCCATTGCCTGAGCTACAAATCGTTTGTTATTTAATGGCAATGTAGGCATACGCATAGGACATTTCACAATGGATTGAAATCGACGCATGATGATAGATAAATAATTCAAATATTATAAAACTATTTAGGAATTTATAATATCAACTTTTTGTTTAGTATCCGTATTTAATATCTCTTTTTTTTTAGGAAAAAAAAGAATATTAATCGTAGACAACTTTTTAAAGTGATACAACTAATCAAACCAAATAATTGATAATAACATTAACAATATTTAAATCACCATAATTTTTAAAACTATTAGATAGAACATTATCATTATTTTGAATCATTTTAATCATTATTTGTTTACATTTTTTGGCTTTCCAAATTCGTTGTATAATAGTTGCTTTTTTATTATAATTTGGCGTTTCAGTTAATTTAAATCGTTCCACATATTTTTTTGGAATATGTAAATATTTATTACCATAATATTTATCAATACAATACAATGTGTGTAATTTAATCGGCAAATTTATTGGTAATTTTGTGAGTTGATTATTATGACAATATAAATTTTCAAGTGAGACTGGTAACTTTTTTGGTAATTTTGTGATTTGATTATATGAACAATGCAAATATTTAAGTGATGCTGGTAAATTTTTCGGCAATTTTACGATTTGATTATTATGACAATGTAATTCCTTAAGTGATGCAGGTAACCTTGGTAATTTGGTGATTTGATTATTTGAACAATGCAAATATTGAAGTGATACTGGTAAATTTTCCGGCAATTTTACGATTTGATTTTCAAAACAATGCAAACTCGTAAGAGAAGCAGGTAAATTTATTGGTAATTTTGTGATTTGATTATTATTACAAAATAATGTATGTAATGAAGTTGGGAGCCCGTGGCTTAAATTTATTGGTAATTCCTTTAAACCCATGCATGACAAATCCAATAGCAACATATTATTATCAACACAATGTTTTATTTTTATTTGAACAGCATCCATTGATATAAAACTAATTATATTGTTTAATAATACAAGATAATTATAAATATCAATTTTTTAAATCAAGAAATCAATATGTATAATTTATAATAAGGCGAACAATATTCAAATCACCATAAGATTTGAAACTATTAGACAACACATTGTCATTATTATTAATCATTTTAATCATTATTTGTTTGTATTTTGTCACTCTCCATATGTGTTGTATAATAGATGCTTTTTGATTATAATTTGAAGTTTCAGTTAATTTAAATTGTTTTGCATATCTTTTTGGAATATGCAAATATTTATTATTACAACTAATTATTTTTAATGATTTTGATAAATTTAATGGAAGTTCAGTTATTAAATTATCATTACAATATAATAATTTAATAAACATTGGCATATTTTGTGGTAATGTAGTTATCTTATTACTAAAACATTGAAAATATTCCAAATAAGTTGGTAAATATGGTAATTGGCATATCTTATTTGAGGAACAATTTAGTTCAATTATGGAATCTGGTAAATGCAATGGCAATTCTTCTAGATAATTTTTAGTACAATCCAAAAATTTCAATGATATTGGCAAATTTGATGGCAATTGTTTAAGAAGATTATGAGAACAATCTAAAACTAATAAAGATGGTATCATATGACTTAAATTTGATGGCAATTCTTCAAGATAATTACGAGAACAATCTAATATTTGTAAGGATGATGGTAAATTGGTTGGTATATATTTCAAACGATTACCATAACAATATAATTGTCGTAAAGTAGATGGTAAATTGGATGGTAATTTTTCTAAAAAAAGATTATTTATATATAATGAAGTTCCTCCATCAAGTATACATTGCTTTATTTTTTCTTGAACGACATTCATTGAATGAACATTTATATTAGTAATATATGATATAAAATTATTAAATATCAACTTTTATGTAAATATACTTATAAATAAACGATATTAGCATTAATAAATAAATTGGACAATTAAATTGATAACATTCAAATCACCATAATTTTTAAAACTATTAGATAGAACATTATCATTATTTTGAATCATTTTAACCATTATTTGCTTGCATTTTTTTGCTTTCCATGCACGTTGTATTATAATTGTTTTTTTATTGTAATTCGGAGTTTCGGGTGATCTCAGCTGTAATGCCCGTTCTTTTGAAATATGTAGATATTTATTATTATAACAATGAATACACAGTGAATGTGGTAGATTCATTGGTAATTTTGTAAGTTGATTAAGATTGCAATCCAATACATTAAGTGTAACTGGTAACTTTCCTGGTATTTTTGTGATTTGATTATTACTGCAGTGCAATGTTTGTAATTTGATTGGTAAATTTATTGGTAATTTGGTTATTTGATTATTATAACAATATAAATCTTTTAGCGAAGCTGGTAAATTTATGGGTAATTTTTTGATTCGATTATTAGAACAATGTAAATATTGAAGTGAGGCTGGTAAATTTTTTGGCAATTTTGTGAGTTGATTATCATAACAATGTAAACTTTTAAGTGATGTGGGTAAATTATTTGGTAATTTTGTTATTTGATTATTGTTACAATATAATATTTTAATAAAATGTGGTAAGTTAGATGGCAATTGTGTTAAATTCATATATGATAAGTTTAATACTTCACTACGATTATCAATACAATGTTTTAGTTTGATTTGAACAGCATCCATTGATATAAAACTAATTATATTGTTTAATAATACAAGATAATTACAAACATCAATTTTTTATAATATTTTAAATTACTAATTTATTTTACTTAATAGGTCACTTTTAGAGAAACTTACAGAATAATTATAAAGTTACAATGATCAGAATTGAATTGTTTTTGTTCATTAATAAATAAATTGAATAATTAAATTGATGATATTTAAATCTCCATAATTTTTAAAACTGTTAGATAACATATTATCATTATTTTGAATCATTTTGATCATTGTCAGTTTATATTTATTTCTTCTCCATATTTGTTGTATGTAATCTGCTTTTTTATTATAGTCAGGTGTTTCGATTAATCCAAAAGGTTTTGCATATTTTTTTGGAATATGTAAATAGCTGTTACCGGAGCAAGATAATCGAACAAGTGTAACAGGAAAAATTCCTGGTAATTTAGTAATTTGATTATTATAACAATTCAATATTTCAAGTGAGGAAGGTAAATTTATAGGTAATTTGATGATTTGATTATTATAACAATTCAATGTTAGAAGTGAGTCTGGTAAATTTATTGGTAATTCTGAAATTTGATTATTATAACAATGTAAGGATACAAGTGAAGGAGGTAAATTGATTGGTAATTCTGTGATTTGATTGGTTGAACAAGAAAAATATTGAAGTGATGTCGGTAAATTTGTTGGTAATTTAGTTATCTTGTTACTATGACAATAAAGTAGTTGAAGTGATACTGGTAAATTTGTCGGCAATTCACTGATTTGATTATCATAACAATAAAGTAATCGAAGTGATGCTGGTAAATTTGTTGGCAAATCACTGATTTGATTTTTTTGACAATATAAGTTCTGGAGTGAAGATGGTAAATTTATTGGTAATTTTTTAATGCCCATGTATGACAAATCTAATGTTGTCAAATTATTATCAATACATTGTTTTATTTTTATTTGAACAGCATCCATTGATATAAAACCATTTATATTGTTTAATAATGCAAGATAATTATAAACATCAATTTTTTTGATTTGAAGAATTTAATTAAAATGTGCAAGTTAAATATAACATAAATAATCGGATATTATATTGTTATTTATAAATCAAATTATTAGCATCATATTTTAATGTTAAGGTTAAATCATAATAATAAAATACTTTTTTATAATGGAAAATTGAAAATAATATATATTACTGGTCTTAACCGCTAATAGTTCTTTAGAAGTATTACATATGAAAATTCTTATGATATTAAGTTTATTAGGTACAGCATTAGCAGTTACAATAGTTAATCAAACAAATGGTTGCTATTGTTTTTGTAACGATATTGCAAAACCTGAAGATCAACACACAATCCTTTTTAAGGAAAATCGTGATGGTAAAATGTTTTTCGATAATAGGACTTTAGGATTAAAATTTTATGAGAGTCATATACCTGGTAATAAGAAAGAAAATACCGTTAGCTTGTGTAACGAAATCAATTATGAACCAGAAGACATATTATTAGATTATATGTCAGCAAAAATGAATTGTGAAGGTCCTTTATGTGATTGCAATAACAAACATTTAATCGGAAAATATTTTTTTTGTTGTGGTTATAAAAGTATGAAAATTTTTAGTGATAGTGAATTACCAGGCTATAAAACTAATATAATTGGTAATCAGGTTCTTGTCAATATTAAATGGGCTCAACAATTGTCAGATTTATCTGACGCTTATGGTTATTCAGCAACTTTAGCAGAAAAGGAAATAATTTTTGGCAAATCTTTAATGGAAGCTGTTAAAAATTTAATAATTCACTGCTCCACCTCCAAAGAGAAAATAAAAACTATCCATACATACTATAATTATGATAATGAATATGAGGAGTATGGATGGGAAGATTAAGTTGCATTTTTTATCTATTCCACTAAACGAGCTAGTTTATTCGAACATTTATAGAATCGCAATAAACAGAATTGAATTGTTGTTTTTGTGTTCCATTAAATTGACCACTTCATTGAAACCAAATAAGTTTCCAGCCTTAATACAAAAATATAGAACGAATAATTAAAAATACATTGTTATTTAATGATCAACGATAAGAAACAAATTATTAGCATAATATTTTAATGTTAAGGCTAGATCCACACTATCATATTGGTATACAACTAAGGAAAATTGTTTACCAATTTCCATTTATTGTCTGGCCTATGGCTACCAATACAATGATAGCAAAAGTGAAGAATCAAATAATAAAAATACAAGCAAATTATTGTAATTGCACTTTGAAACAATTGTAATAAAAGCACGAAAATGCAAAAGTTCATTCGATAGCAATCGTGTTGATTCGTATCCCACGTTTGGAAAGTGATATAGCTAATCAAATTACATATTTGGCGATAAGATAAACAATATTTAAATCACCATAAGATTTGAAACTATTAGATAGTACATTGTCATTATCCAATATCATTTTAACTATTATTTGCTTATATTTTATTCTTCTCCATATGCGTTGTATTATGAGTGCCTTTTGATTATAATTTGGCGTTTCGATTAATTCAAATCGTTTTGCATACTTTTTTGGAATATATAAATATTTATTACGAGAACAATTGAAACGTACCATGGATGGTGGAAAATTGATGGGTAATTTTGTTAACTGATTATCTTGACAACTTAATACCTCAAGATATGGTGGTAAATTTGATGGTAATTCTGTTATTTGATTATTACCACAACGTAAATTTTTCAATGAATTTGGAAGATCTGGTAATTGTTTGAGTAGGTTATCACAACAAATTAGTATTGCAAGACCATTTGGTAAATTTGGTAAATGTGCCAGACGATTGTTATTACAATATAAATACTTTAGTGAAACTGGTAATTTATTTGGGAATTTTGTTAATTGATTATCATGACAATATAAATCAGTTATCGAATTCGGTAGAATTGATGGTAATTGTTTTAAACAATTGTCATTACAATGTAAAGTTTCAAGTGAATTTGGTAAAATTAATGGAAGTTGTTTTAGACGATTATAACAACAATCGAGATATTGCAATGAATTCGGAAATTTTAATGGCATATATTGTAACTTATTATGACTGCATACGAATGTTTGAATAAATGATGGAAATATATCATTTATATTGGTTGGGTGTGTTACTGGTTGCATCTTTTTATCAAGAAATATCAAGGAATTAATAGGTTTTTAATATTTTTCCCGTTTTATAGCACTTTTAATATCTATTTTTATAATCTTGCTATTTCCTCTTTTATTATTTCCCCATTTTAAATAAAACTACATAAAGATTTGTCACATTATATATTTCATATGATGCATGAACAAAATACGAAAAAAGAAAAAGTTTCATGATAAAGAAGAATTTGAAAAAGAAAAACAATTTTTACATGATCAAGTTATCTTGCATCATGATAAATTATTATTACCAGCTTATTTCGTTCCATTGAAATCTAACAATACTCATTCTTGTTATGATCTTCTATCTTATACCGAAAAAAATCCTCGTCTCATTTGTAATAATGTTCAATTTAATATTACTCCTCCTGAATTTAAACCTTTAGTTCGCACTATTATGGTTGATATGTTATTAAATAACTCTCAGCAACTTATTTTGCAAACCTGGTTTGATGTCACTATGAAAATGTATAACAAGACGATTGAATACATTAAAAAAGAATTCTCAATTAAAGATTTAATTGAAATTAAACAGATTAATAAACTATGCTATTCTATCAATGAGCAATTGAACTATCTGATTAAAAATCGTAAAATGTTAATTAAAAGTAAAAAAATGTTAATGACTAAATTAAAAAATAAATATAAAAAAAAACGAAAAACTTCAACTGATTTAATTATAATTAATCAGTTAATGAACAATATAATAGATTATAAGATTCAAATCAGAAAATCAAATATTGATATTCATTATTTAAATTGCGATTATACTAAATATGATTTAAAACGTGATAAATTAAATAAAATTGTAGATAAAATATTCAATTATGAAAATACACGTACATGTGTACTTAAAAGTTTCACTGCTGATCTATTAGCAAATTCACAAACTGAATCATTTAATTACGACACTAAAATTAAAACACATATGCTCAATGCAAGTGTCAAACAAGCTTCTGCTGCCTTTAAAACAGCAAGGGAAAATTTCCTTTCCGGACATATTAAAAAATTCCGCATTCGATATTGGAGACCTAATCGAATTAATAAAATTATTGAAATAGGTGCTGAATATATATTAGATGAAGAGAAAGAAGCATTAAAATTTCGTTTATGTCCACATATTTTTGGTCCTATAAAATACAGATATGATGGCAAAAAATATGAATTAGAGAAGAAGACAGTTAAAATACATTATGAAGGATCAACAGAAAGATATAGATTATTGGTGCCACATGACATACAAGCAAAACGTAGAATAAAAAATGGCAAATATATAGGAATTGATGCAGGAATTCGAACACCATTTACCGGATTATCAAATAATGAAGTAATCAAAATAGGTAAAAAATTAGTGGCAATGATAAGAATGAGATTAATAATGATAGATAATATAGCGAATAATCTGAATATATCAGAAAAATCGAAGAAAAATAAGATAGAAAAATATACAAGAATAATTAAAGACCGGGTAGTAGAGATGCACTGGAAAGTCATTAATTATTTAACAGAGAATTATGATACAATTCTAATAGGGATATTGAATATGAGTAGTATAATGAAGAGTAAGAAGATGAGCAAAATGACCAAAAGGATAGGATCATTTTTGAACCATTATAAATTTCGAGAGAGATTAAAATATAAAGCGATGACGAAAGGAGTAGACGTTGAGGAAGTAGATGAGAGATTCACGACGAAGACCTGTTCGAATTGTGGGAATTATAATGAAGACCTAGAAGGAGAAGAAGTATATTATTGTGAGATATGCTGGAAACAGGTAGATCGAGATGTGACAGGATGTCGAGATATAACGATGAAAAAGATCAAATCGGATTAACTATAACGAATAAGTTTGTTAATGAAATAGTTGACGGTCAGTAATAGACCGAGAAGAGACTTAAAAGAGTAAAGAACTATGGGGTGTAAGTAAGAGGTATCTACGAGAAGCCAGCAGAAATAGAATAATACATTCTGTTAGACCGACAGATCTATTATGAAAATGAATTAAAAAGGAAAAAGGATAATTCAGCTTTATCGAAACGGTAGAAGTGTCTGCCAGGAGAGTTGAAAGTGAAAATTCTCTATAGGGCACAGATACATGAAAGATAAAGTCCAATAGCGAACTACTCTAAAAAAAACCACAATAACCAAATTAAACGGATATCAAGAAATATCAAGTCAAATACTACGGAAAACTGATAAATTCATATTTACCAAATATAAAGTTTTTTTTCCATTGTCAACACAATTCTTTATTATATGTTGAACATCATTCATTTTGCAATATATAAATATTATTATTTAATACATATAATAATAAACATCAATTTTTTATAATATTATGGATAAAGTTAAATTGATAGTTTATCTATCTTATTAAGTGAGACTGTTTATTCGAACGTTCCACAATGAATAGAATTGTTGTTTATGTGTTCCATTAAATTGACATATCATCAAAACTAAATAAGTTCCTAGCCTTAATACAAAAATATGGAACTAATAATTCAAAATATATTGTTATTTATTTATTTATCAATAATAAGAAACAAATTATTAGCACCATATTTCGATGTTAAGGCTGAAACCACACTATGATATTGATACCTATACAATGATAGCAAAAGTAAAGGATCAAATAATAACAACACAAGCAAATTATTGTAATTGCACTTTGAAGCAATTGTAATAAAGTAAGCACGTATAAACAAAACTCCGTTTGGTAGCAATCGTGAGGATTCGTATCCGCGATTGAAAAGTAATACAGATAATCAAACCACATAATTGGCAATAAGATGAACAATATTTAAATCGCCATAAGACTTGAAACTATTAGATAGCACATTGTCATTATCCAAAATAATTTTAACAATTATTTTCTTATATTTTGTGCTTCTCCATTTGCGTTGTATATAGCTTGCTTTTTGGTCATAATTTGGAGTTCCATTTTCATGAAATTGTAATACAATATCTTTAGGAATATGTAAATATTTATTATTGTAACAATATAACTCTTGTAAAGATATTGGTAACTTTGGTAAACTTTTCAATTCATTATTATAACAATGCAAATGTTGCAACGAATCAGGCAAAATTGCTGGCAATTGATTGATTTTATTATCCATACAATAAAGTGTTTTAAGTGAATTTGGTAAATTGGAAGGTAATTCTTTTAAATTATTATGACAACAATATAAATTTTCTAAAAAAGTTGGTAAATTTGATGGTAATTTTAATAAATTCATACCACATAAATCCAATGTTACATTATCATCATCAATACATTTTTTTATTTTTTTTTGAACTTCATCCATTGATAATTTATAATATAGTCATTGAATTACATAATACAAATATAAAATATTTCAACTTTTTATTAAATACACCAACTAATAATAACGACCAGGACTATCACTACAAAATTTCCTCCTGCATAATTTATTATGACAATTTCGACATGATGTTTTGGATGGAATAGATTCATAATAAGGCCATTCACCACATGGATCTCCCGATGTAGCTGGACAAAATAACATTTGGTCATTACTATCAGCAATTTCCATCGTATTTTTACATAATTCATGATATTTATAATCACCAGCAGTTTTTCTATCAATCATTTCTGTGTAATGTTTGTAACAAATAACATTGTCACAAAATTCGCAAATGAAATTATTAATTTTAAATATTTTTGTATATGAGCCAATTAACAAAATCATTTCATTTGGCAATATTGTATAATTCATTAATACGCTTTTTATATCATCATCTGTATTGTATGATTGATTTGCACAATCACAACATACCAATGTATGTTCCGGATTATAATATGTCAATCCAGCTGTTTCAATTGAAGAATAATCAGATTTATTACAATATTTACATGATTTAATTTCTATAGTTTTCCGTTTATGTGATGGTTTATTACATAATTGACATAATTGGTAAATATCTTTAAATTCAGAACATATTATGTCATCACACACGCATTTTGTATGTTCCAATTTATTATGTTTATTAACACATGCAAAACACGCATCAAGGCCACATATCGTTTTTCCGATATGATTGAAACAAAATTTTTTACAACACATATAACAATCAAGTTGCAAAGATTTAGTGCATGTGATAGGAAATAATTGTTGCGCATATTTAGTACAGTTGATAGGAAATAATGTCAAATCATTCGGAGTTACCTCATATCTTTTCGTAAAATTATTCTGTTTCGTCCATAAACCAATGCCATCAACAAATCCACTTACATGCATTTCTTTAAAAAAGTTATCTATCGATAGGATATCGGTAAATAAAGTTTCTATTGTAGTTAATACTATACCTGACTGTAATATCATCATTCCATTTATTACATAATTATTATTTCTTGAATGAATACTGTACATGACATTATGAACATATACATATGCACATGTATACTCATCAGAACCATATTTGAATGCCTGATCGATTATATTTGTTGATGGATCATATTGTGTATGTTCTGTGGGCGACTTAGTTTTATCCCGTTGTTGGAAATTTAATTTTCCCAAATCATTACCCATAATCAAATTGTTTGATAAATTATTATGATGGTGACAATAAATTTAATAATCAATTTTTCTCGAATATTGCATGTGCAAGCGCATCTTACTACGTTTTGCGAATTTAAATTCGCATATATTGTTATTATTTAATTTATTTAATAACACAAATAAATGCGAACCTGTTCGCCGAACGCAGTGTAATGCTGGTCAAAATTTGCCTCCATAATGATTTTTACTTATGAATAATTTCTATTTTTGAAATTAAAGGTTCAATATTTTTATTTATTTTTATTTTATTATATATTTTAAATGAACGAAATTGGAAAAATTTATAATAAAAAAATTGAACCTTTAATTGGAAAATTAAATGATAAATTAGATATATTAAGTAAAGAAATTTTTTCTTATAAAAGTGCTTTAACTTTCAAAGATATCTTTTACTCTACCTGCCAACTTATTAGTTCGCCTAACTTACATAATGGTTACGCAAAAATAATCAAAAATGTTAAAAAAGATAAATTATTTAATGCAACCAGAACAGCAATAATTATGAAAAGAACTTTAGTCTATCATTCTTTTTATGATCAAATGAATGAATGTGCTTTAGAGCATATTTATGAAGGTGTTCCTTATCGATTATTAGCTTGTGATGGTACTTTATTTTATTTAGAAGAAAGTTTCACTAAAGATGGATTAAATTATTCCCGCAATAAGAGTTGCTGTATTGTATTAGTAAGTGCAATACATGATATTGAACGTAATATCCCAATTAGTTATTCCGTAAATGAAAGTAGAGATGAACGAGAAGCTTTAATAAAACAATTGCCAGGATTAAAAAAAGGAGATATAGTTGTGCTCGACTCTGGATATTATAGTGGTCTTTTATTGCATCAATTTCATTTAAATAAAATAGATGCAATATTTCGATTGGGTGATAGTGAAACACATCTATTAAATAAAATTAAAAAAAGTAAGAAATGTGATATATTATCAAGTGTACGACTTTATGGAATAGATATACCGGTTCGCTTATTGAAATATAAAATTGATCTTGGAAAGGGATTACGAAATCATTATCTTCTAACAACACTTGTTGATAAATTTGATATTAATTTCTTCATTCAGGCATATATTAAAAGATGGACAATAGAAACTCATTTTAGATATGACAAATATGTATTAGCTTTATTGAACATTAAGTCAAAATCTTTTAATAAAGTCAAACAAGATGTTTCTGCTATTCAATTTATATCAATATTAAGTTCATATATTGAACTATTAATGACTCCTCGTATGAACAAATGTTTAATAGGTAACTATAAGATAAATACATCATTATGTATTGATACAGTGGCTTCTGATATACTCAAATTAATGTTCTATAATAAAGGTAATAAGAGAACTCCAATTATGGAATTACTTAAATTGATATCAGAAAGTACTGTTCAAATTAAAAAAGGTCGTTCATATGATAGGATTCGTAAAACACCAGTCGGCAAATGGAGTATTTCAGGAAGTACTTCCAATCGTAGAGATCCAATAAAACTCAGAAAAAAAACTAAAAGGAAATTAAAAGATGAAATTATAATAGAAAAAATACGAGCAATTAAAAAGAAAGGTAGACAAATAATAAAGGGAACAATTAAACGTAATGCTAAAAAAGATATTCCTTATGAAATTCAGCAACAAAATATAAAACCATTTGAAAAAGAAATAAATGATACAATTAAATTAGAAATAGGGAATATGACTAATGAACCAATAAAAGAGATAATTAAAAGATTAACGAAAATAAAATTTAAAGGAATAACAAAAAAAAAGATATCTATCAAACAAAATAATAAGCAAAATAATAAGCAAAATAATAAAAATATAATATTTATTAATTCATTAGAAAAAGAAAACAATAGTTGTATGCACATTTATTAAAATAAAGTGAATTATAAGTAATACAGTATACAATATCGAAAATTTTCTAAATTGACTTAAAAAAATAATTTTATTAAATAATTGTTTAAGATTTTTTACAGTAAATCTAATATTTTTGCGTTTTTAATAGAAAAAATAAATATTCTTTTTTAAACAACTTAAAAAAGAATAACAGACAGTATATTTTATAAGCATACATACTTTTTAATCAAAAGTGATATAGAAGTTCAAATAGTAAATCTACTAAAGTATGTCAGTCAGCGAATTTTGACCAGCATTAAACGCAGTGAGATGCATAAGTGCATGCAATTTAAACCTCATTACATAATATTAATTTTCCGACGCCAGCATGCCAATATTTAGAAGTAGTCTCAATACAAAACATCTCCATAGGAGTTTCAATTAACAACTCAGTACTCTCACTAATCATATCATACGGCAATCCCAAATCAGGATATACGTAATGGTTATCTGCAATTTTAAAATTATGAATCGTTGTTTTTTTCCGTTGTCTATTTATTTTATTATGTATACTTTTTTTATTATCTTCATATGATTTCAAAAATTGTTTATATTTTGGTTTTAGATGCTGATATTTTTTAAGTAATGTATTATAAAAATTTTCTTGAAGATACAATCCGGGATTGGAGTATTGACAAGAATAGGTAAATGAATAATTTGTATAACCAAGTTTTTCATAACACATAATTCCAAGTAATGTATTTGTTGTCCTTTCATTCAATTGTATGTGCCAATATGGTATCTTATTAACAGTCCAATCATTAACAGGATTTGTCATACTTTCTACCATTTTTGATTCATAAAAGATTGTATCATTAATATTATAATAATCAGTAGTTGTTGGTCTAATAATTTTCCTCACCATATGACTTGTTTCATGACAAATTGTATATTTTCCAAAATCTACAGGTGTATTCCTAAATATTTTGCATTCATCGTGGCACTTTATACATATTTTAAACCAATGACCTCGTTCTGGTTTATACCATTTGGAAGAACATTTAATGCAAACATAAAAACTACCATCAATATTACCTTTGCAATTTTCGCATGGGAAATAGGAATGTGCAGTTGATAATGCTGGATCGGTAGCATCCCTTACATATGTACAGCCATCATCAACATATGCACTTTTAAAATCGACGACAGTGGATTGTGGAAATGGTAGTTTTAATAAAATTTTAGGATTCTCTGGACCTACAGAATCGATACTGTAATCATATATTAATTTATGCATGTCAGGTATAACAAATCTATCAAGTTCTTTTGATACTTCAGTAAATTTAAAATATTTATTTGATAAAAATTTTGTTGATTTCGAACAGATTAAAAGATTTTTTCCATCATTGATAAAACATATTTCATTGGCATCGGAATTTTCTTTTTGTTTAATTGAAATTATTTTATCCCAACCAAATGGCGTCCAAATGTAATATTGTTTTTTTTCTTCTGCTAATTGTTTAATTGTTTTTACTTGCACATATTCCCTATCAATTGAAACAATGATTGGTGTACTTGCGATTACCCAACTCATATCAATTGTTGATATATAATATTTTATTCTAAATGATATAGCAGAATAATTACAATTTCAAATTTTAATAGATAAATTAAAAAAATGGATCACCACCAGAAAAAGAAGACGTAGAACTTGATTTATTAGATTCTTGTCTATCATATTCTTTTTTACAATCTTCGCATGACGATGTATAGTAATGAGTATAATTGTTTTCATATGAGTATGGATAATGTTTACAATTTTCTTTTTGAAAATGTCTGTATGCATCTTCCTTACAATCTCTTTGCCAACAACTTTCACAATAGCCTCCATGCTGACCAAATTTTGCCTTAAGAGGATAACCACATCCTGTGCATGTACATAAATGACGTCTACTGATTAATCCAATTTTATTACATCCTCGAGATGCACATACAATTATATCTTTTTGTGGATGATCTTTGTGAATTTCTTTTGAATGTTTAAAAGTGTTACATTTTCCACAAT
>Ga0206876_1085_pt1 | contig 26410 bp, 16 predicted proteins | sample Alteio_BWOrgCont_10_FD_152619 | JGI IMG/M metagenome (GOLD analysis project Ga0206876, IMG submission 152619) | Enriched cells from forest soil in Barre Woods Harvard Forest LTER site, Petersham, Massachusetts, United States -... | ecosystem: Environmental > Terrestrial > Soil > Temperate forest >...
GGTTTGCGCGTCACCTGGTTCGGTCATTCCTCGCTGCTCATCGAGATCGATAACTACCGCATCCTCATCGACCCCATTTGGGAGCAACGCGCCAGCCCCGTCGAATGGTTTGGCCCAAAGCGTTTCTTCGCGCCAACCATGCGCCTTGAAGATCTGCCTCCGCTCGACGCTGTGCTCATCTCGCACGACCATTATGACCACTTCGGCTCACACACCATCCGCAAGCTGGCTGCGTTGCCCAATACGCAGAATGCCCGCTGGATTACCTCACTCGGCGTAGGGAAACGCCTCGAGCAGCGTGGCATTGCGCGCGACCGCATCACCGAACTCGACTGGACGGACAGCGTCAAGGTCGGTGATCTCGCCATCACCTCTTGGCCCGCACGCCACTTCTCCGGCCGCGGCATCTTCGACCGCTTCCACACCCTTTGGGCCTCCTTCGTTCTGGAAGGCCCAAACCACCGCGTCTACTTCGGCGCTGACTCCGGCATCTGGGATGGCTTCGCCGATATAGCCTCCCATTACGACCACTTCGACCTCACCCTCCTCGAGATCGGTGCCTACCACCCGCTCTGGGCCAGCATCCACCTCGGCCCCGATGGCGCCGCCGAAGCCTATCGCGCTATGGGCGGCTTCGCCCGCGCCGGCCTGCTCATGCCCATACATTGGGGACTCTTCAACCTGGCACTGCACGCCTGGAGACAGCCCATCGAACGCCTCCTGGAGACGAGCAGGTTCCAGGCACTTGACACCGATAACCCCTCCACAGCACGCTACTGGCTCCCGGCCCCCGGCCACCCCACCGACGTGACTCCTGGAGTCGAAATTCGCAGCAACTGGTGGAAGCCAGGGTAAAACCATTGATTGCAAGTGTTTATCTCTGGAATCGAAAGGTTCGCGCGAGCTTTTCGGTGCAGATGTTTACTGCATGGATAATCGTTAGAAAGCGGACACTAACCTACAATTCACTTGTGTGACCTTACGAAAGCGGATACAAGAGACATCACCACCGGAGATTCCGGAAGATTCCATAGGAACTGGAGAGACTCGAATGGCAGTAGCAATACAAACTCAGCTCGCGGTGCGGGAAGTTATGGACATTCGCCAGGCCGCGGATTATCTCGGCATCAGCGGCGATACGTTATACCGCTATGCATCCGAGGGATTTGTGCCGGCATTCAAGCTCGGCAATCGCTGGCGCTTCCGCAAGAGTCTGCTCGATGGTTGGATGGACGAGAAGAGTGGAGTTAGCGCTGCTCCCGCAGCCGATGTAGACGTAACTCGCAAGAAACCCGTCGCTCGCGCTCGCTAAGCTCTTGTCAATGTGATGTGTGTGATCTCAGGCGGACAGTTGAGACGGAACGGCATTCCCACGGTTCCCAGGCCTCTGTTGACGTAGAGCTGCATATGCCCCAGCTGGAAATGGCCTTCGACATACTTCTTGCCGCCCGGCGGAAGTATAAGTGGACCCAGGAACGGCAGTCGGATTTGTCCGCCGTGCGAATGGCCTGAGAGCATCAGGTCGATCAGCGGAAAACGCGGATGCTGAACTACATAATCGGCATAGTCCGGCTCGTGCACCATCAGCACGACTGGTGCGCGTGGATCGTCAGGCACAGCGCGGTTGAGATCTGGAAGTGTCGAGTCGGCGTCGTTCGCGCCTGCAAGCCAGAAGCGGTCTGAGCCACGTTCAATGGGGAAGAAGCGATCGACCAGCACTGGTGTTCCGTGAGCTTCCAACGGCTGAATCACATGTTCCGCGCCCACGGCGATCTCGTGGTTGCCAAGAATGGCAAAGCGCTGCGGCGCCTTGAGCGTAGAGAGTATTTCCGCGCAAGTACCAGCTGCATTCCAGGCGACGGAGAAATCGCGTGGTCCACGGCTGATGAAGTCGCCTGTGAGCAGCACCAGGTCGGGCGCAAGCTTGTTTACCTCCGCGATCATCTTCTCCAGGAACCACGCCTCCGTGAACTCCTCCAGATGAATGTCAGAGATCTGCACGATCCGAAATCCCACCATCGCATCCGGCAAGTTTCGGATGGCGAACGCCTGGTGCACGATCTCATATTCATGGCGCCCGTAAGTCCCGGCATAGAGCGCCAGCCCTGAGCCCGCGGCAGCTGCAGTCGCTAGAAAACGACGTCGCGATATGTGCCGTACCTGATTGCTGGTATGAGATCCGGTGCTGGGGGTGAAACTCTCGGGCATACTCCATGATAACGGTTGAAGCCTAGTAGAATGAAGAGATGGTGGAATCAGCACGACGTCGCAGAGCTATGCAGGCAGCAAAAGCTGCAGGAGCACAAGCTCTGCTCGTCACCCATGGCCCTGATGTGCGCTATCTGAGCGGATTTACTGGATCGAACGGAGCTGTAGCGCTTTTTGGTGGGCAGGTTGCACTGTTCACGGACGGTCGCTATACCGTGCAGGCCAAGTCGGAGGCGCGTGGCATTCGGGTGGTAGTGGACAAGCGGCCAGCGGCGGTGCTCGCTGTGGAATGGCTTCTGCAGCGCAAAGTAAAGCAATGTGCTTTCGATGCAAGTCAAACGACGGTTGCAGCGTTGGAGATAATGCGCAAGGCTGTGCCAACGATCTCACGTCGGAAGTTCTTCCTCGCGACACAGGGCCTGGTTGCCAAGCTGCGAGAGGTAAAAGAGGCAGGCGAGATTGCCAGGATACGGCGCGCGGCAGCGTTGGGTTCTGCTTTGTTTGAGGATGTGCTCGAGTATGTCGTGGCCGGTGTTTCTGAGGTTGAGATCGCAGCGCAACTGGAATTTGTTGCACGCCGCGAAGGCGCGGACGGCATGAGTTTCGAGACGATTATCACGAGCGGCCCGCGAACTGCCCTTCCTCATGGCCGAGCGAGCGCTGCGAAGCTGCCGCGGCGCGGATTCGTTACGATGGATTTTGGCGTCTTACTGAATGGCTATTGCTCTGATATGACTCGCACTGTGCACGTAGGGAAAGGCAGTGAACAAGAGCTAGACGTGTATCATTCGGTGCTGGAAGCTCAACAGGCTGCAGTTGCTGCTGTGGCAGCTGGAGCGGAGTGTGGCGATGTCGATGCGGCAGCTCGTTCCGTGCTGCGGAAGAACAAGCTTGCAAAGTGGTTTAGCCACTCGACGGGACATGGAGTTGGACTGGAGATTCACGAAGGTCCGCGCATAGCGGCGAAGCAGAAGCAGAAGCTTGAAGCCGGTATGGTGATTACGATTGAGCCGGGTGTATACCTGCCCGGGAAGTTTGGAGTTCGCATCGAAGATATGGTGCTGGTGACTGCTAAAGGCTGTGAAGTATTGACAGCAGCAAGTCCGAAAGCGTGGATTCAGGTGTAAGAAATTTGCAGGGGGCTGTTTAGGAGTTGGAACGCATGGATGCAAAAGAGAAAAATGAGTTAGCAGAGCTGGTCGAGTTTCTCAAGGCCAACGGAATCGTAAAGTTTGAGATGGAGCGCGAAGGGCGGAAGGTCGCGCTGGAGTTCGCAGGTGCTGGCGGAATTGATGCCGCACATCTTGCGACGCTACTGGCTGCGCAGGGCAAAGCGGGAACGGCGCATGCACCGGCGGTAGCGACAGCACCATCGATCCAAGCTGCGGCGGCGGAGGCCGATCCACATGCCGGCGCGCACATTGTGAAGTCTCCGATTGTAGGCACGTTCTACGCTTCGCCTTCTCCGGATGCTGAAACGTTTGTGAAGGTCGGCGATCGTGTGGAAGTTGGCAAGGTGCTCTGCATTGTGGAAGCGATGAAGCTGATGAATGAGATCGAGAGCGATTTTGCTGGCGAGATCGTGAAGGTCTTTCCGAAGGCCGGTCAACCGGTGGAATACGGCCAGTCTCTATTCGCGATCAAATAACGACCAACAGGCAATATCAAATTGCTGAGGGCAAGGTTTCGATGCTTCGTAAGGTACTAATCGCCAATCGCGGAGAAATTGCATTGCGCGTAATCAGCGCATGCAAGGAGATGGGCATCCGCACGGTGGCCGTTTATTCGGAGGCCGATCGCAATAGTCTGCATGTGCGTTTTGCTGATGAGGCAATCTGCATCGGGCCACCACGCTCAGCGGACAGTTATTTGAATGTCCCGGCAGTAATTTCAGCGGCGGAGATTGCGGGAGCGGATGCAGTGCACCCGGGGTATGGGTTGCTGAGCGAGAACGCCAACTTCGCTGAAGTATGCCGCGCGTCGAACATCAAGTTCATCGGGCCGCCACCAGAGGTGACGCGGATGATGGGTGAGAAGTCCACAGCGCGGCAGACGATGAAGAAGGCGAAGGTGCCAATTCTGCCGGGGTCGGACGGGGTAATCGCCAGTGAGGGTGAGGCGCTGGAGTGGGCACAGACAGTCAAGTATCCAGTGATTCTGAAGGCTGTCGCTGGCGGCGGTGGACGCGGCATGCGTATCTGCCGAACGAAGGAAGAACTGCCGGCGCTGTACCAGCAGGCATCGCAGGAGGCGCTCAATGCCTTCGGCAATGGCGACCTGTACATGGAGAAGTTCATCGAGCGGCCGAGGCATATCGAGTTCCAGGTGCTGGCGGACGAGCACGGTAATGTGATGTCGCTAGGCGAGCGTGAGTGCTCTATCCAAAGAAGGCACCAGAAGCTGATCGAGGAGGCTCCAAGCCTACAGATCACGCCGAAGCAGCGCGAGGAAATGGCGAAGGTCATTAAGAAGTCGCTGAAAGACATCGGCTACTGGAACGCTGGAACGATTGAGTTCCTGATGGATGAAGACGGGCAGATTTACTTCATCGAGATGAACACACGCATCCAGGTAGAGCATTGCGTTACGGAGATGGTTACAGGGGTTGACCTGGTGAAGGCGCAGTTGCGGATCGCTGCAGGCGAGAAGCTGGACCACATCGTGCCGGAAGTGCCGAAGATCAATGGCCATGCGATTGAGTGCCGCATCAATGCTGAGCACCCAGAGAAGTTCACACCAAGCCCGGGGAAGATTACGGTGTACAACGTTCCGGGAGGCAATGGGGTGCGCGTGGATACGGCGCAGTATGCAGAGGGAGTTGTGCCGCAATATTACGACTCGCTGATTGCCAAGCTCATCTGCCACGGCAAAGACCGTGAAGAGGCGATGAACAAGATGCAGCGGGCGCTTTCGCAATTTGTGGTGCAGGGAATTCATACGACGATCCCGCTGCACCAGAAGATTTTTGCAGATGAGGATTTCCGGCGCGGGGACTTCGATACGAAGTTCATGGAGCGGTTTCTGGAGCGGCAGAAGGGCAAATAGCTCATCAAGGCCATGACCCTCCCCCTCCCTCCCAGACTTTTGGGACAAAGTCTTGATTGCAGGGGAATTGAGGGTGGACTTAGGGAAGTCTATGCTTTTCAATGAAATGCGGATTTGTGCACTAAAAATGGGGCAGCGGGTTTCGCTCAATGAATAGAAAAGCTGCGCAAGCTGAGACAACGCAGTATGTGTGCGAGGATGGCTTGAGGTACTCCCCGTGAAATTCAGCCCAAAGGCAATCTTTCAACGTGACGTGCGACAAGATGGTGTGCGCAGGATCAACGTTTATCTGTTGCGGATGGTCTTTGTATTGATGTTCTTTGTGCTGGGCAAGGATTGCTGGACGCACATCTTCACTCACAAGGGAACGTGGGAGCCTGCCAGTGCCGTGGCCTGGTGTGTTTGGACCGGATTTGCAATGGTGGCGGGGCTTGGCATTCTGCATCCGGTGAAGATGCTGCCGATTCTGCTGCTAGAGATTTTTTATAAAGTGCTGTGGCTGGGCGTGGTGGCCTATCCTCTGTGGAGCAAGGGGATACTTGCGGGATCGCCGGCAGAGGCAACCACGGCGGCGTTCCTGTGGGTGATCCTGCCTATTGTGGTTGTGCCGTGGGGGTATGTTTTCATGACTTACTTTCATCTGCCCAAGAAGACCTAGGACGTGCTGAAACTGCCGAAACTCTACGCGATTGTGGACCGCGACACGCTGGATAAGCGTGGTGTGAGCGTGCGTGCGTTTGCGGAGGAGTTGCGCGAGGGTGGAGCGCGGCTGGTGCAGTATCGCGACAAGAAAAACGGGCCGCAGGAGGTGCTGCAGGCGGCGGGAGAGATAAGCGAAGTGTTCACGGACGTGGATGCGGTTTTGATTTTGAATGACCGTGCAGATTTGGCGGCATTGCTGGGGTGGGGAGTGCATGTTGGGCAGGGGGATTTGCCAGTTGAAGATGCAAGAGCGGTTGCGCTCGGCGCGATACCCCACGCTTTCGCAAAAGACGCGAAAGGATGGGCCACCCGGATTATTGGCTTTTCTACGCACAATGCGGTGCAGCTAAGGGCTGCCGACAACTCGACGGCTGACTACATCGCCATTGGGCCGGTGTTTGCGACGGCGACGAAGCGGGATGCGGAAGAAGTGGTGGGGTTGGAAGGTGTGCGCATGGCGCGAGCGCTGACCAGCAAGCCGCTGGTTGCGATTGGGGGGATTGGGCTGGAGAATGCGCGGCAGGTGGTGGAGGCTGGAGCGGATTCGGTTGCAGTGATAGGTGCGCTGCTGCCGGCCGATGGAATGTCGACGCAGCAGCGAGCGCAGGAACTAATATCACTGCTTGGCGGGTGAGGGAGCGGGCTCGGGCTGGAGGGTGGCGAGGCGGTCTTTTCGCAGCTTGAGGACGATACCGGCATTGCGGTCAGCAACCTCGGAGATGCGGTATTCAGCGGAGGTGCCAAGAACCTGCGCGATTTCTGATGGAGATAGTTTGTAGGAATCAGCGAGCCAGCGGGCCATGTTGTCGGTGGCAGTTTTGATGGCATCGTCGAGAGAGCCTGCGAGGCCCATGGCCATGATTTCGGTTGGGGACTCGATGCGTGGATTCATGGGGCTGTGGCCGTGGATGATTTCGACGGAGAGCTCAACATCCATTGAAGTTTCCAGGGCGTTGCCATTGAGTTCGCCATCTCCCATCTCGGCGTGGGCATCCCCGAAGAAGAGCAAAGCTCCGGGGACAGAGATGGGGAGATAGACGGTGTTGCCTTCGACGACCTCGTTGAAGTCCATATTGCCGCCGAAGTCACCTGAGTCTCCAGTGGGTATGGCGGGACCGGGGCCGGGTGCAACTGCCACGCAGCCCAGCATGGGGTGGAGTGGCACGCTGAACTGCTTCAGATGGTCGCCGGGCTTGGTGGTGGTGGCGATCATGTGCTGACGGTCGAGATTCCAGGTAATGCCGTTGCCGGTGTCTTTCATGCGGATTGCCAATTCGCGGCCGAGGACGCGTGTGTCGAGGCCGTCGTCGGAGATGGCAGTGTCGCGATTGAGCTTGAGGCGGCGGATGTGGACGACGAGGGTGTCGCCGGGCATGGCAGTTTCAATGTAGAAGGGGCCGGTCTCCGGGTTGCCGCCGCGTGCGCGTGCGACTCCGTGCTCGTCGCTGCCGCCGGCGTCGACTGTGGTGGTGTGGATGGTGTCGCCGGGCCAGATGTGGGCGACGGGAGCGATGGCGGCGGAGAACTGGTTATAGTAGTGCGTGGGGGTGAACTCAAGGCGTTGGGGTGGGCCGGTTCGCGGCTCAGGTTGACGGGTTGCAGTGAATGAATGCGGCGCGGCCTTGTCGGCGGATTCGCCCTCCTGCAGCCAGATGAGGGTGCCAGAGATGACGCCGTCCTTGAGAACGGCGTCGACATCTTCGTAGCCGCTCTTTGGGTCTTTGGCAATGAACTTGATGTGGCTGCCGGAGATGGCGCCATCGACGGTGTCGGTATCGAGCATGCCGGTAAGGTGGCCGGCGGTGTCAGTGAGGTTCAGCTGCCAGTAGATGGGGCCACCGTGGTAGTCGAGATTGATGAGCCAGGAACCCGTTAGGCTTGTGGACTGTTGAGCGCACAGCGAAGAGGCGAAGGCGGCAGTAAGCAGGGCAAGGGCGATGCGGCGCATAAAGTGGGTCCTTATTGATTGCTGAATGAGGGTTCGACGGCAAAACACGGCCTGCGTTATGCAGGCTGCGGGGACGGTTCCATGGTACGTCGATTATTGGAGGAGATGATGGCAGAGAAGGGTGGAACGAGACTTTCTACGGCGATTTGAGGTAGGGTGAGTGAAACGCAAATCGCAGGTGAAAAGGGGTAAACGATTTTGCCAGACCCAGTATCCTCGGGGTCCTTCGACTCCGTAGCTCGCGCCGCGAGCCACTCCGCTCAGGATGACAGCAAGACTGGTGGCGCTCCGCACTTTGTGCAGGGGATGGGATTGTTTTCAGCGACTGCCATTGTGATGGGGTCGATGATCGGGTCGGGCATTTTTATTGTTTCGGCGGATATGAGCCGGGTGCTGGGATCTCCAGCGCTGCTGATTGCTGCCTGGCTGGTGACGGCGGTGCTGACCATTATCGGCGCGCTGAGCTATGGCGAGCTGGCGGCAATGATGCCGAAGGCGGGTGGGCAGTATGTTTATCTGCGCGAATCGCTGGGGCCGATCTGGGGATTTTTGTATGGCTGGACGTTGTTCACCGTAATCCAGACCGGGACAGTCGCAGCAGTTGGTGTGGCGTTTGGCAAATTTCTTGGCGTTTTCTTTCCCAGCGTGAGCCAGACGAACTGGATTCTGCACATTGGCAGCGGCAATGTAGGGCTGAGCACAGCGAACCTGACGGCGATTGTGGTGATCACGTTTCTTACCTACCTGAATACGCGCGGGATTAAGCTGGGCGCCGCTGTGCAGAACGTTTTTACGACAGCGAAGGTGCTGGCGCTGCTGGCTGTGATTGCCGTGGGATTTGTGGCGAAGAACGCGACAGCGATTGCGGCGAACTTCGGAGCTGGCTGGCATAATTTCTGGGCGGGAAGCGGATGGGGAGTGCAGCATCCGGTAGGCATTGGTTCGTTCTTTGGCATGGGTGGCGGCTCGGCTATGGTGGGGATATTCACCGTGGTTGCGGTGGTGCAGGTGGGCAGCTTGTTCTCGAGCGACTCATGGAACAACGTAACGTTTACGGCGGGAGAGGTGCAGAACCCGAAACGCAATCTGCCGCTGAGCCTGCTGATCGGAACCGGCACTGTACTGCTGTTGTATATCGCATGCAATTTTGTTTACCTGAGTGTGTTGCCGCTGACGGCGATTCAGAACGCGCCGCAGGACCGTGTGGCGACGGCTGTGCTGCAGGTGGCCTTTGGGCCAGTTGGCGCGAAACTGATGGCCGCAGCGATTTTGATTTCGACATTCGGATGCGCGAATGGAATTCTGCTGTCGGGTGCACGCGTGTACTACGCGATGAGCCGCGATGGATTGTTCTTCAAGAGCACTGGCAAGCTGGATGCGAAGACTGGCGTGCCGAAGAACTCGCTCTGGATGCAGTGGGCGTGGACCTGCGTGCTATGCCTGAGCGGGAGCTATGGGCAGCTACTGGACTATGTGATGTTCGCGGTGCTGGTGTTCTATGTGCTGACGATTCTGGGTTTGTTCGTGCTGCGGAGGACGAAGCCGGATGTCCCGCGGCCGTATAGGGCGTTTGGGTATCCGGTGCTGCCGGGGCTCTACATTGTGATGGCGACGTGGATTTGTGGTGTACTGTTGCGATACAAGCCCCAGTACACATGGCCGGGATTGATCCTGGTGCTGCTGGGCGTGCCGGTGTACCTGGTGTGGCAGCGGCGGTCGGCAAATCAGACAGTAAACAGCAGTAAGTAGACAGTAAAAGATTGAACAACGGAGAGATGAGGACGCATGGCGAAGCTGAATGCAATCAAGCCGATGTCGATGTTGATGTCTGAGGCGAGCACCGAAGGAGAGGCGACGCTGAAGCGCTCGCTGGGCCCGGTGAACCTGATCACGCTGGGCATTGGCGCAATCATTGGAGCGGGAATCTTTGTACTGACAGGGCAAGCTGCGGCAAAGCATGCGGGCCCCGCCGTATCTCTCAGCTTCGTTCTGGCTGGACTGACCTGTGCTTTTGCAGGACTTTGCTACGCGGAATTTGCGTCCCTGATACCGATTGCCGGTTCTGCTTATACGTACGGCTACGCGACGCTGGGCGAACTTGTGGCATGGATCATCGGCTGGGACCTGGTGCTGGAATATGCGTTCGGCGCAGCGACGGTTGCCGCCGGCTGGAGCGGATACTTTACCGGCCTGCTGCAGGACTTTCACATCTACATTCCACCGCAGTTCACGACGACGCCGGGAACGATTCTTTATCTGTCCCAAGGGCATTGGCTTCCCTCGGCTTCGCTGGTTGGCGTGAACACTGCAGGGCTGCCGCACGTGACGGGTGTCTGCAACCTGGTAGCGCTGGTGGCAATCCTGATTGTGTCCGCGGTGCTGGTGATTGGCATCAAGGAATCGGCGAATCTGAATTCTGCCATCGTGATTGTGAAGCTGGCAGTGGTGGGAATCTTCATCGTTGTAGGCGGCTGGTTCCTGATGCACCACAGGGAACTGGCCCACGCGAACTGGCATCCATTTATTCCGCCGAAAGACATCAATGGCAATTTCGGTTATGGAGGCATTGCGGCAGGAGCGGCGTCTATTTTCTTTGCATATATCGGCTTCGATGCAGTATCGACAGCGGCGCAGGAAGCTAAGAACCCACAGCGCGACATGCCGATCGGCATTCTAGGGTCGCTGATTATCTGCACGATTCTTTACATCATTGTGTCTCTCATCCTTACCGGCCTGGTTCCTTACCATGCGTTGAATGTTCCTGACCCCGTTGCTGTGGGCATCAATGCAACCGGCGTGGCCTGGGGCAAACTGCTGGTGAAGATTGGCGCGGTCTTCGGACTAGGCACGGTCATGCTGGTGATGTTGCTGGGGCAGAGCCGCGTGTTCTATTCCATGTCTCGAGACGGACTGCTTTGGAAATGGGCGGGCGAAATCCATCCGAAGTTCAAGACGCCGTGGAAATCGAACATTGTCGTAGGCATCATTGTGGCTATCCTGCCGGCGTTTCTGGATGTGAACCGGCTTTCGGAGCTGGTGAACATGGGTACGCTGCTGGCGTTCGCGATTGTGTGTGCCGGTGTTTGGATCCTGCGGCGCAAGCATCCTGAGTTGAACCGGCCGTTCAAGACTCCGCTGGTGCCTCTGGTGCCGATCCTTGGCATCCTCAGCGCGCTTTACCTTATCTGGACGCTGCCAACACTGACCAAGGAAGTGGTGCTGGCATGGTTGCTCATAGGGTTTGTCATTTACTTCACCTACAGCGTGAAACACAGCAAGGTACAAAAGGCGTTAGGCAAGGCATCCGGCGACTAGCGCAATGAACAGTGTGATCAAAAAGCCCGGCGATGATGCCGGGCTCTTTGTTTGGGTTGTAAAAATATTTGAGGAAGGTGAGCTATTTTCTTGACCGCCTGTGGAAAAACTGGTACCTATAGCTGTTATCTGCAACAAGCTGAGTATTTATGGGCCAAAGCTGAAGGGTTGGTCTGAAGGCTGAATAGGACCTGAACGAAGGCGAACTGCTCTCGCTGAGTGCTTCGACCCTGCCGCAAGGAACGAGTGCAATGACTTGTAAAGCATGCGCATCGCAGGCAATATCGACATTTCCGGCTGACGTAAGGCTGTACCTGAATGGTTCGCGGACAATGAGTGCGCCGCCCATGAACCCGGGGCCACTGGTACATGTGTGTCTTAGCTGTGGGGCGTCAGAGTTTGTGGCGCCGGCTGGCTGGTTGGCTGGGGGCTGGTTGCGCTCGAAGCCGGTTGCGGCACAGTCGACGACACAGGCGGTGTTTGCGGGGAGCCGGATGGCGACGCAGGAGTAGGTTGCGGTGCAGTGGTTGTGCTGTGACGGCTAGTGGTGTGTGCGTGCGCCAACGTGGGTGGAGGCGCCGGTGCAAGCGTCGGCAGATTAGCAGAGTCGATGACTGTGGGATCATCGCGTAATTTCAAAAACAGAGTGGATGCTGAGACAGGATGCGGTACGGTAATCGTCGCGCCGGTGTAGCCGTCTGGGACAGGCATGGGCGAGACGAAGGCCGGGTCGGTGGAGACGGAATCAATAAGGAACAGATTGCTGCCTGTAAGGGTGCAGGGTTGAGCTGTATCCGGGGGGCAGGCGAGTAGCGAAAGCTCAGGGAGGCGGATGAGTGTGCCGAGAGGCAGCCAGTCAGATGAGGGTGCTTCGGCGACGGTGTTGATGTTATTGGGGGTTTCAAGTGACGCCGGTTGCGGATAGATGACTCGCAGATGCAGTTCGCCGAAGGCGCTGGCACCGAAAGAGCGAAGAGGATCGAAGGTGGCGACGATGGTGTGGGGATCCTGGAGGAGGAGACCACCGGCCGGAGCGAGGGTAAGTACTGTGCGCAATGTGCCGTCGAGGGTTTCAATTTCAATCTGTCCGGTGCGGGGGAATGGCGTGGGAGTTTTCAGTGTGAAGTTGAGCGTGGCGTTGAGGGGGAGATCGTTGGGATTGGTGAGGGTGAGGCCAGTTGAGAGAGGAAGCTCGATTGTTTTGCGCAGGAGTGTGATGGCAGGACGAGGAGAAGAGACAACGACTGGGGCGGTGAGCGCGCGACCATCGGTGAGTGCGATGTTGACGGTGAGGTGCTCGTCAAGACGAGTCGCGGGCGGCGGAGCGTCAGCCGAAAGCGTGAGGCGAAGGGTGGAGGTAGAGGGATCCTGCTGCGGCGCGGGGGCGAAGTTGAGATCGCCAAGGGTGATGTGATCGATCTGCGAGAGGTGGGATCCGATGACGAGGAGAGATCGGTCGCCAGCGTGGAGTTCAACGGAAGCAATGTGTGGCGGCTCGGCAAAGGTACGCGCGGAGATGGTGTCTGGCGATGGCTGTTCGTACTGCTGGATGGAGAGATGAAGATCGCCGGGCGTGAGTGCGTGATCGAGCGGAAGCGTAAGCGCCAACAGGTTGGGCTGACCGGGTTTCGGCGCGGGCTTGAAGACGATGTCGAGTGGGGCAGTGATGCCGGTGGGACGCGCGGTTATGGAGTGGACGCAGGCAGAGCCGGTGGAAGTAAGAGTGAGAGTGGCAGACTGTCCGGCGATGAGAGCTGGTGTGTCGGCAGCATAGATTCGCCAGTCTCCGCCGGGAAGCTGCTGCAAAGGAACTGTAGGGCCGGTGAAGGCATCGAAACCCCACAGGCCCCGGATGGTTCCGGTGAGGAGGATGGGTTCTCCTTCGCCTGGCGCCGAAGGTGTGGCGGGTGTTGAAGCGGGCGCTGTGGTGTCAGAGTGCGTGAGAGGTTCATGGTCCAGGAGAGGGACGTGATGGGCGGTGGAGCGATCCAGGACGAGGCCGCCCTGATAGGCGTCGGCAGTGAGCGGGATGTCAGGCTCGGTGGGCGCGTTAGGTGGAGTGTTGAGATGCAGGACGAGTGAATGTGCGTAGGAGGTGGAGAAGACGAGTGGAGCACCCTCAATGGGGAGAATGACAGACGGTTGAAGGAGGCAGGCGACATGGGCGGCGTCGGCCGGGCGCAGCGGAGGTGAAATGGCCTTCTGAACGGCGGGAAGACCGATGACCAGAACGGATTTGGGGTTGTGGAATGAGGGTGGAGAGTTGAGACGCAGATTCATGGAGGCGTTCTGCGGGAAGGCAATTGCGGGGATGTACTGATACTGAGCGGTATGGAGATTGCTCATGATGCGGACGAGATCGACGATGGCGCCGACGTAAGCGGAGTAAAGACCAGCACCGGCGAGTTGCGTGTAGCTAGCGGCGTTGATGAAGTCGGAGTTAGGGCCGCTGGAGAGAGCCGAGACTACGGACTGGCCGTGACCATCGTCGAGAAGAGTTTGCGTGCCGGTCTGCGTGAGACAGGTGAACTGAGTATCGACGGGTTGTTTGAAGCAATCGGGGTTGGGCTTAAGCGCGAGCGTGCGAGCAAGGAGGTTGGAATGCGTAAGAAGATCTTTGGGATCAGAGGGAGGAACTCGGCGAATGCTAGCTAAATATTTCTCGATGCGCGCCTGTTCGAATCCTGCCTCGATGAGGTCCTGCTGCGCGCGAACAAAGGTACCTGGGCGGCCTTTGACCGCGGAGCGGAGGGTAGCAAAGTCGCCACCTGTTTCTGGAGCGAGGAAGAGTACGACTTGTTGAGCTTCAGCGGGGACGGTGACAAAGGTACCCTCTTCGCGAACCTTTTTGTCCCAGGTAGGGATGCGCGTGAACCATTGGTCGGGCGGAGGATTTGTGGTGCCACGGAGAAAGACACAGATGAGCAGATAGTGAACTGATTGTGTGACGGGAAGATCGGGATGAAGCCAAATGCGATCACCAGGCTGGAGATTAGGGACGGTCGCGATGGGGAGGGTGAGCGGTTTTCCATCGGGCCCGATGCGGGTAACCGTGACATCGATGCGTGGACCGGTGAGATCGAAGCGAGCGTCAGCGAGGGCAGGCCTTACAGCTGCAAGCAGCGCAAGAAAGAGAAGGAGACGAGGAACGGGCCTGGGGAGGCAAAAAGCCATGTCTCCAGTTTAGACGCTCGAAGCACTAGCGAAGTTTGTGGACTAGTGCGACGATTTTGCGTTGCCAGTGCTGCCGCCAGTTACGCGCTTGCTGGGGCCATCGGATTCCACTGAACCGTCGCGGATGCTGATGACACGGTGGGCGAAGTCGGCAATATCGGGTTCGTGCGTGACGAGCACGATAGTGTTGCCCTGGGCGTGGAGATCGTCAAAGAGAGCCATGATCTCGACGGAAGTTTTGGAATCGAGGTTTCCTGTCGGCTCATCAGCAAGGATGATGCTGGGGTGGTTGACGAGGGCGCGAGCGATGGCCACACGCTGACGCTGCCCGCCGGAGAGTTCGTTGGGCTTGTGCATCATGCGTTCGCCGAGATTGACGGACTCAAGGACTGACTTGGCGCGGGCGAGACGGTCAGCCTGAGGTGTGCCGTTGTAGATCAACGGCAGTTCGACGTTGTGCAGGGCAGTGGCGCGAGCAAGCAGGTTGAAAGTCTGGAATACGAAGCCGATTTCCTTGTTGCGGATGCGGGCGAGCTGGTCGTCGTTGAGCGAGGAGACGTCGTGGCCGTTGAGCCAATACTGGCCGTGGGTCGGCGAGTCGAGACAGCCAATGAGGTTCATCAGCGTGGATTTGCCGGAGCCAGAGGGACCCATGATGGCGACATACTCATTGTGCTTGATGCGGATGTCGATGCCGCTGAGAGCGTTGACGGTCTGGTCGCCCATCTCGTAGGTCTTCCAGAGATTATTGGTGACGATGACGTCGCCGGGGTGCGGGCCGTCTGCGTTGGCGCCGACGCGACTCTGTTCGACGTTGTGCTCGGTAGCTGTGAGGGTCACTCCGTACTCCTTTGGAACTCGAAAACAAAAAGCCTAGAACCCAAAGTACGCAAAGTTGAACACAAAGGTTCGCGATGTTCAGGCCGAATTTCTATCAATCCGTATCGTCAGTAGGCGTGGCAGCCTGGGGGGTGGTATCGCGCTTGACCGGTGTGCCCGACTTAAGAATGCGCAAGACCTTATAGCGTCCAGTGACAATTTCGTCACCTTCCTTGAGGCCGCTGAGGACCTCAATGTCCGTTGTGCCGGTGATGCCTGTGGTGACGGGGATGAATCTGGTGCGCAGCGTGCCTTTGTCGTTGACGATGAGGTACACGCCCTGAATGGTCGTGGTCTTGGTGGAAGAAGAGGGTGCTAGTACAGGAGCGCTGGAGGTTGTCTTGCCGTGATTCTTGAAGAAGTCGGATTCCGCAGCTGCGTCACGCTGCACCAAGGCCTGAATGGGGATGGTGAGTGTGTTTGGTTTGTGCGCCGTAGTGATCTTGGCAGTGCAGGAGAGACCGGGACGCAGATCGTCCATGGTGATGGCCTGGTTGGGGTCGAGTGTAACGACGACCTTGAAGTCCTTTGCTTCTTCTGTGCCTGTAGTGGACTGCGATGTGGCAACGCCGGTGGTGCGGAGCAAGGCCTGATCGCCGACTTCAGTGACATGACCTTTGAACGTTTTGCCGGGAAGGGCATCGACGGTAACGTCAGCGGTCTGACCGAGAGCGACGTTGACGATGTCAGTCTCGTCGACTTTGACTTCGGCAGTGATGACGCTCATGTCGGCAAGGGTCATCAGGGTTGAGCCTTCGGCGTTCTGGATGCCGACAACGACGGTTTCGCCCTCGCGCACGGGGACGTTAGTGACGAGGCCATCGAATGGAGCTTTACTCTGGGTGAGGCCGAGCTGGTACGCATTGCCGCTGAGCGTTGCTACGGATTGTGTGACCTGGCTGCGGGCAGACGCGGTTTGAGCCTTGGATTGTGCGTAAGCAGCTTCGCGCTGAGCGAGTGTTGCAACGTCAACGTCGTAGGCGGCTTTCTTAGCGTCATAATCCTGCTTGGCAACGAGCTGCTGTTTATAGAGCTGCTCGTAACGGTCGATGTCGAACTTCTTCTGGACGAGATCGGCTTTGGCCTGATCGACGGCAGCGGAGGCGGTTCGCTCGGCGGCAATGTAGGCGTCGACGTTGGTCTTATTGCTGGCGATGACGGCCTGCTGAGAAGCGACTGCGGACTCCGGCTGCTGGCTCTCGACGGTGGCGATGAGCTGGCCGGCCTTCACGTGGTCACCCTCTTTGACGTAGAGGTGCGTGATGCGACCAAAGGCGGTGGCGCCGACGTTAACGTAGGTCTTGGGCTTGATCTGACCGGTGCCGCTGACGGTGGCAACAAGGTCGCCGGTAGATGCCTTGGTGGTAGTGACTGCCGTTACATCGGCGTGTGTTTTCCAGATGGTGCCGGCAACGATGCCGACGACCAGAAGTACACCGAGGACGATAAAAATGATTTTCTTGGCGCTCATCGCAGCTTTCTTATGGCCGTTGCGTCAAACAAACGCACACACAACGGCTACTTGTTTGGATCTGTCGAATAGTTCGTATTACGCAAATGCATGACCGGTGGTTCCACGGCATGCACAGGCCGACAGTGAGGTTCCTAGACTGATGCGCAAATTGCTCATTTGATGATATCAAGAGCGCTTGTGCGCAAAGGTTAAGGAGCTTAGAATAAGGAGAGTTTCAATGCAGGAGCAGGCCCCTTATGAACCATAAAAATCTTTCCATATTTGCGACCGTATTGGCAGTGACAAGTGTCACCTGTGCGATGAGCGCTCAGACGACCGGAACACCGGCGCCGCCGCAGCCTGCTGCGCAGACGAGCCAGGCTGCGTCGACGCCAGGGACGGTCCAGGACAATGGAAAAGTGGTACAGACGCCTCCTGTGGAAGAAAAGCCCGACCCATTGAAGCGGCGGTTGAGTGACCGCCAGGCCTTAGAGCAGCGCAAAGCTGTGAAACAGGAAATGGGCAATGAATACAAGAAATGGCTGACACAGGACGTTACCTGGATCATCAGCGATGAAGAAGTGAGGGCTTTCAAGAGCCTGGCCAATGATGAGGAGCGCGACGCATTCATTGAGGAGTTCTGGCGGCGCCGGAACCCGAATCCTGATTCGCGTGAGAACGAATTCAAGGACGAGCACTACGCTCGTATTGCTTATGCGAACGAGCACTTTGCTGCGGGCAAACCGGGTTGGATGACGGATCGCGGACATATCTACATTGCTTTCGGCAAGCCGGACTCAATCGATTCACATCCTTCGGGCGGCAACTATGAACGTCCGATGGAAGAGGGTGGTGGAAGCACATCGACCTTCCCATTCGAAATCTGGCACTACCGTTATCTTGAAGGTATCGGCGAGAACATTGACATCGAGTTCGTTGATACATGCATGTGCAACGACTACCACGCGACGATCGACCGTTCCGAGAAAGACGCGCTGAAGCACACGCCAGGGACCGGCCAGTCGCTCTATGAATCGATGGGGATGGCGAAGCAATCCGACCGGTACTCAGGCGGTGGCATGGAGCAACTGCCGCAAGGACCAATGTCCGACCAGAACCAGAGCAAACAGTTTGATCGCCTGGACCAATATGCGAAGTTGATGGCGCCGCCACCGGTGAAGTTCGCAGACCTGGATGAATTTCTGAATGCTACGTCAACGATCTTAAAGGGACCGCCGCTGGTGTTCGATGTGCGCACGGATTACGTGAAGCTGACTAATTCCACGGTGATGGTGCCTCTGACGCTGCAGATCCGCAACGGCGACATTACGTACAACACGAAGGATGGCGAGTCAGTCGGGAAGGTAAACATCCTGGGCCGGGTGAGCAACATTAACCACCGCGTGATCATGACGTTTGAAGAAACGGTGTTGGTTGACACCCCGAGCGACCTGCTGGAGCGCGCGAAGAACAACCTGTCCATTTACTGGAAGGCGCTGCCGTTGCCTCCTGGGCGGTACAAGTTTGAGATTGCGGTTAAGGATGTGAACAATCCAGACCACGTAGGTGCATGGAGGCGCAGCGTGGATGTGCCGAAATATGATGATGATCAATTGGCATCTTCATCCCTCATCCTGGCCGACCAGATGGAACGCGTGGGAACGAGTGAAGTTGGAACGGGTAACTTTGTGATTGGAAATACGAAGATCCGTCCTCGGGTTCCGGCAACAGTGTCGACTCCCGTGACGTTCCATCGCGGACAGAACCTGAATTTCTGGATGCAGGTGTACAACCTGGGGATCGGTTCAGATACGAAGAAGAACGATGCGACGATCGAATACCAAGTGCTGGATTTGGCGACGAACAAGCAGATTCTCGATTCTTCAGAGCCAGCGAGCAAGCTGAACCCGAATGCGGATCAGTTGACGCTGGAGAAAACGATGTCACTGGCGACACTGGAGCCGGGCCATTACCAAGTTACGATCAAAGTGAATGACGCGAACAAGCAGCAGAAGATTGCTCAGAGCGCTCCATTTACTGTGGTCCAGTAAACTGGTTATAGTTTGAAGGCAAGAACAAGCAGAGCCGGCGGAGACCACATACCGCCAGCCGCTGGAAGTAGCAGGCGAACCGGAAGAGTAACTTCGGAACGCATTTCGGAGAGCCACAGGCGCGCTACGGTTGCATTAGAAGCGCGGTGAAACGAGTGCTAAGGCCGATTCAGGGACTAATGTGGACGATCGTGCTGGGCGCGACAGGGCTGGCTCTGACGCTTTCGAGTGCGTGCGCTGCGCAAGGTACCGATGCCGCGGTTGCCGGCGTGGTGCGCGATTCCAGAGGAACTCCGCAGATGGGTGCGCTGGTGGAGTTGCTGCGAGCGGATGCCACTGTGGCAAGCACTGCGTTTACTGACACACATGGACGGTACATTATGCCGTCACTGATACCCGGCAAATATGAGCTGCGGGCAACCGCGGCCTTTTTCGTGCCATCGCGACGGCCTGATTTGCGCCTGCAATGCGGAACGCAGGCAGTCGTGAACCTGACGATGAGTTCGCTGTTTGAGGCAGAGAACTGGCTGCCTGCTCAGCGTCGGCGGTCGGATGAGCCTGGAGACGACTGGAAGTGGACGCTACGCTCGACGGCGAACCGGCCCTTGCTGCGGCTTCTGGACCCGCAGACCGGCATTGAGGTTTCCTCGAGTTCGGAGCGCGCGCCTGCACCGGCTACCCAAGGACAGGTGGCACTGATCAACGGGGATGGTGCGTTCAGCGATGGCGGTATGCACCAGGTGTTTGTGTTAAACCGTACTGTCGATGGGGGCGACGGCATGGTGCTTCGAGCTGACATTGGCGTGCCCGAGACGGGGCTGGTGGGCCCCTCAGTTGATGTTTCGACGGGGTATGAGCGCAGATCGGCGATGGGTGGAGCAACGCGTCTGGTTGCTCATTATGAAACGCATCCGGAGCTGACAGACGGCTTTGAGCCAGGATTCCAGGTGATGCAGGTGGCGAGTACCGAGCAACTGGCGCTGGGCGATGCGGTGATGATCGACGTTGGAACCCTGCTGGAGGCGGAGCAACTGCATTCCACGCGGATTGCGAGTGAACCCTACCTGCGCGTGACGGTGAGGCCCGGGAACGATGTTGTTGTGGAATACCGCATGGCGACGGGGCGTGAACTGCAAAGCTCGTCTGACCTGGACCACTTGAAGATGCACGCAAATGCGCTGAGTGATGTTAGCGGACGGCCACTGATCGATGCAGGACGGCACCAGGAGATTTCAGTCAGTCGCAAGCTGAATAAAACCGTGGTGAGCGCAGCGGTGTTCAGTGACAATTTTGACCAGGGTGCGTTGACTGGAAGTGGATTGCTGAGTCGTGCGGAACTGGCCGGTACATCAATGATTGAAGACCCTACCACTGGGACGTTTCACCTGGCGACGAAGGGGTATTCGGGTCGTGGGTTGAGCGGGTCGGTAATGCAGCCCCTGTCACCGTCGATTTCGCTTTGGGGTGAGTATGACCTGGGTACTGCGCTGCTGTTGGCTCCTGCGGCAGCAGGGATGCCGACGCTGGCCGATCTACAGTCGAGCCTGAGTGCGCATACTACGCAGGCAGCGAGTGCGGAGATACGCGGAAAGATATTGAAGAGTGGCACGGCGCTGAAGGCGGAATATCGCTGGCAGCCGGCACGCGCTTTGACGCAGGTAAATGCTTACAACACGACTGCGGAAGAGGCCTACTTGAGTTTCTATCTGCGCCAGCGGCTGCATTGTGGGAAATTGCTGCCACAGGGGTTAGACGCAGTTGTCGAGGCGACCAACCTATTGGAGCAGGGGTACCAGCCTGTCCTGGCGCCGGACGGGCACACGCTGTTTCTGGCGCAGATTCCGCGTGCGGTGCAGGGCGGACTGGCGTTCAACTTCTAGGGATTTAAAGACAACTTCATTCCTATCCACAATATTTGCTAACCTTGCGGGCATGCGATCTCGTGTGTTGGGTTGGGTTGTGTGTGTTTTTGCAGGAGTGGCTGTTGCGCAGTCGTTTACACCTGTGCGTGAGCTGAAGAACCTTTCACCGGCTGCGATCGACAAGCTGCATACGCTGGAGAGCCTGAACGCGTTGCCGGTAGGGGAGTGGCGCTTCCATGTGGGCGATGTGGCGCACGGCGAGGCAGTGGGCCTGGACGACTCGAAGTGGCCGCTGGTGACTCCTAGGAGCAAGACGTCGAACGGCAAGGCGCCGATGGATGCGGTGTGGTACCGGCGCGAGATTGAGGTGCCGAAGACGTTGAATGGCTACGACATCACGGGAGCGCGGGTATGGTTCCAGTTTCGCGCTGATGCGAATGGGCCCATGCCCGAGATTATTTATTTCAATGGGAGGCGCGTGGCGCTGGGCGATGACCTGGAGCCGATTATCCTGTTTGAACCGGCCAAGCCGGGCGACAAGATTCTTGTTGCCGTGAAGCTTGCGCATACGGTGGACACCAAGACGTGGGAAGGTGTGAGCCTGCGCATTGAGCAGGACCCGAAGATGGGCCGGCCATCGCCGGATGATATTCGAGTGCAATGCATTGCTGCTGCGAATTTGTTGCCAGAGTTGCCGACTCCGCGAAAGGATTTGCTGCCGAAGGTGGAGTCGGCGGTTGCTGCGATCGATATGACGGCGCTGGCTGCCGGCGACCAGGCGAAGTTTGATGTGTCACTAAAGAAGGCGCAGGGGATTTTGAGTGAACTGCATCCGATGCTGGCGCAGGCAAAGGTGGTGGAGGATGGCAACTCGCACATTGACGCGGCATGGCTGTGGCCGCGGAGCGAAACGATTGATGTGGTGCGGCGGACGTTTACGACTGCACTGCAGTTGATGCAAGAGTATCCAGATTACGTGTACACGCAGAGTGCTGCACAGTACAACGAATGGATAGCGGACAAGTATCCCAAGATGAATGACGAGATCAAACAGCGCATCAAGGAAGGGCGCTGGGAGATTGTGGGTGGAATGTGGGTAGAGCCTGATTTGAACTTACCGGGAGGCGAGAGCCTGGTACGGCAGTTGCTGGTGGGGCAGCGGTATTTTCAGAAAGAGTATGGAGTCTTTGCGCGGATCGGGTGGAACCCGGATTCGTTTGGGTACAACTGGCAGCTGCCGCAGATCTACAAGCGGTCAGGGATGGATTACTTCGTAACGCAGAAAATGCACTGGAACGATACGAACCAGTTGCCGTTCCGGCTGTTCTGGTGGGAGAGCCCGGATGGGTCAAAGGTGCTCACGTATTTCCCGACGGACTATGTACACGACAATGTGGGGCCGACGCGAATCTCTGCGGACTTTGCGGAGAGCGCGCAGCGCAACCCGGGGACGACGGAGATGCTGGACCTCTACGGCATTGGCGACCACGGCGGCGGCCCAACGCGCGCGATGCTGGACCAGGGCGACAAGTGGATTGCAGCTGGGAAGACTGGCAATGAGGCTGTGCCGGCGATGCACTACGGGACAGCGCAGAGTTATTTCTCGAGCGTCGAGAAGAAGTTGAATCCGGATTCTCCGGTGTGGAATTACGACAAGCTGGCGCAGGGATGGACGGCTCCAGCTGCGGCTAAGAACGGAGCGATGGGTGTTCCGACGTGGAAGGATGAGCTGTATTTCGAATATCACCGCGGGGTGTTTACGTCGCAGTCAGCGCAGAAGCGGAATATGCGCGTGAGCGAGCAGGAGACGCTGGACGCGGAGAAGCTGGCGTCGCTGGCGTGGCTGGATGGAGCGAAGTATCCGGCGGAAGAGCTGACGGAGGACTGGAAGAAGATTACGTTCAACCAATTTCATGACCTGGCGGCGGGGTCAGGGATAGCGGTGATCTATCGCGATGCGCAGAAGGATTTTACGGAGGTGGCGCACTCTGATGAGTTGATTTCGGATACTGCGTTCGGGGCGATTGCTGGGCACGTCGATACTTCCGAAGCGTTTGCGAAAGCTTCCCTCTATGGCCTCACACCTTTCATTGTTAACAATAGGTTGGCTTGGAAGAGGTCGGGTACCGTCGACGTCTCGCTGCGATTGCCTTTCGATGCCAGCAAGGATAAACCTGGTTCTAATTTTGGATTTGTGACTGACGGTGCAGCGCACATCCCGCTTAGCCAAGTGCTGGGCTTCGATCAAAGCACGCAGACGTTGCACGTTTTGCTAAAGGCGAGCGAGATCCCTTCCATGGGATATAAGGTGATGACCGTTTTGGATGGCATGACGGGAATCTGGAATAACGAGAAAAGTGATCTTGCATCAACTCAGACAAACGACACAGTTATATTGTCGAATGGAACCTTAATGCTTTCGATCAGCAAGAAGAATGGATGTATCGAGAATCTGCAGAGCGCCTCTGGGGTAAATTATCTTGCAGCTAGTTCGTGCGGTAATCAGTTGCAGGCATTCAAAGACACGCCGAAGCAGTATGACGCTTGGAATATCGACCCTGGGACGCTGGATGTGCCGCCGACGATCATCAGTGAAGTGGACAGCGTGAAAGTGGTTGTAGATGGACCGCTGCGCAAGACGGTGCGCGTGACGCGGCACTGGCAGAACTCGAAGTTTGTGCAGGATATTTCACTGGATGCCGGGGCTGATTTTGTGCGGGTTGATAACAACATCGACTGGCATGAGAAGCATGTGTTGCTGAAGGCAGCGTTCCCGCTGGCGGCGAGTGGGCCGAAGGCGACCTATGAGATTCCGTTTGGGTCGATTGAGCGGCCAACGACACGGAACAACTCTTTTGAGAAGGCGAAGTTCGAAGTGCCGGCTCTGCGGTGGGCTGATTTGGGAGACGACAAGCAGGGTGTGTCGATCCTGAATGATTCGAAGTATGGGTATGACGCGGTGGGGAATGTGCTGCGGCTGACGCTGCTGCGGTCACCGACTTGGCCGGATGAGAATGCCGATCAGGGCGAGCAGAAGTTTACCTATGCCATCTATCCGCATGCGGGATCGTGGAAGGATGCGCAGACGGTTCGGCGCGGCTATGAGCTGAATGATCCGCTCAAGGCCGAGCAGGTGTTTGCGCATACTGGCACGCTGCCGGCGGAGCACTCGTTTGCAAGCGTGGAGAATGCAAACGTGACGCTGACAGCAGTGAAGAAGGCCGAGGACTCTGATGCGCTGGTGTTCCGCATGTATGAATGGGCGGGCAAGGCCAGCGAGGTCAAGCTGCATGTGCCGCCGGGTGCCCAGTACGCGGTCGAAAGCAATTTGATGGAGAAGGTGGAAGGGCCGCACCTGGAGCTGAAAGGTGACGCAGTGACGGTGGCAATCAAGCCTTACGAGATTTTGACCGTGCAGGTGTTCTACAAAGTGCCAAAACCTTAGCGCAGCAGACGCTGTGTGATAGCCTCACCCAAAAGATATTCAACCCTGGCCAGCGTGCCTAACAGGCAATTTGTGATCGGAATTGCCCGGAGTCGTCCTATGCCGAAGTTTCGTGTTCTTGCCTCGTTGCTCTTCGCTCTCACCCTTAGCAGCCACGCAGTTGCCCAGGCACCGGCTGCGCCGAAGCCGGCAGCATCTGCGCAAGCAATGGACCCGGAATTTGCTGCACAGGTAAAGGAGTGGACGACGAAGCCGGAGTTTCTGTCGCCACTAGTCGACCATCTGCCGGTATCGAGCAGTGTGCCCTCGCCGAAGACGGTGCTGGGTTATAACATTGGCGCGCCCAAGAAGCTGACGTACTACGCAGACATGGTGCGGTACTACCAGTCGCTGGCGGCGGCCTCCAAGCGGGTGAAGGTCGTGGACATTGGCGTGACTGAAGAAGGACGCCGCAACATTATTGTGTTTGTGGGCTCAGAAGATTCGATTGCGAACCTGGATACGTACAAGAAGAACCTTGCGCGCCTGGCTGACCCGCGCGGCCTGAACGACGCGCAGGCAAAAGACATCATCGCGCAGACCAAACCGATTTATGTATTTTCGGGTGGACTGCATTCCGCTGAGCTGGGGCCGCCAGAGATGTTGATGGAACTGGCATACAGGCTGGCGACGGAAGACTCAGACCTGATCAAGAAGATTCGCGAGCAGGTGGTGGTCGCGATTTTTCCAGCGGCCGATCCGGACGGACGCGACCGCAACATCGATTGGTACAACCGCTACATGATCGACAACACGGACGAGCATGCTGAGATACCTGCGGTGCCGTACTGGGGAAAGTACACGCGCCACGACGATAATCGCGATATCAACTACGCGGGCATGGCGAACAGGAATTTGCTGGCGTGGTATTTGGATTGGCATCCGCCTGTGATTCATGACCTGCACGAGTCAGTGCCGTTTCTCTACATTTTTTCGGGACAGGCTCCGCAGGATCCGCTGCTGGACCCGATTGTTTGGGGAGAGCTGCCGTGGTTTGCGAATTACGAGATGCAGCGGCTGACGGGATATGGGATGCCGGGTGTGTGGACACACGGCTATGTGGATGGATGGTCGCCAGGGTATGTGGCGTTCATGTCATCGAACCACAACGGGCTGATGCGCTTCTACGAAATTATGGGGAATGCCGGCGCGACGACCATGCATAGGACGTTGTCAACGCCGCCGGCTCCGCAGCTGAAGACTGGTGGAGGCGGTGGAGGAGCGCTGGGCAATGTGACCAAGCGCGAATGGTTCCGTCCGTTGCCCCCGTACAAGGATGTGATGTGGTCGATGCGTAACAACACGAACTACGCAGAGACAGGCGTGCTGACGGCGCTTGAGCAGACTTCGTCCATGCCGCAGATCGTGCTGAACAATTTTTATCTGAAGAGCAGAAATTCAATCCGGTCGGGCGAGACAGAGGCGCCGTATGCGTTTGTGCTGCCGTCGGACCAAGAAGATCCGACGCGCGTCGCGTTTGTGATTGGACAGCTGCGCATGCAGGGAATTGAGGTGGGAAGAGCGAAGGATGAGATCAAGCTCAAGGACGTGAAGTATCCTGCAGGGTCGCTGGTGATTAAGTGCAACCAGCCATATGGCAGGCTGGCGAAGATTTTTCTAGGCAAGCAGGTGGATCCCGATCCCGAGCTGATGACCTACGACGACAGCGCATGGACCATGGCGCTGATGACACATACGAAGATCGAGGCTATCGCGGATAAAGCGATCCTGGATACGCCGACAACGCCGGTCGATAAATATGTTGCGGCTAGCAATGCGAATGAAACGAAGGGTGCGGTAGCCTATGCGGTGCCGGACCGCGGATCGCCGAACCTGGTTACGCTGCGGTATGCGTTGAAGGATGTTGACGTTCAGATTGCGGAGGCAGGTTTCAAGGCAGGAGCAGTGCAAGTTCCAGCGGGGTCGTTCATCGTTCCGGCGGCATCATTCTCACAGTTGAAATCGGCGGTGGCTCCGCTGGGGTTGGATGCGATTGCGCTGACAACCAAGCCGACGGTGGCAATGCATAAAGCTGGGTTGCCGCGAGTGGCGATCTTCAGCACCTGGGCTGGCACGCAGGATGTTGGCTGGGTGCGATACACGTTCGATCAGTACAAGGTTCCTTACGACCTGATCTTCAAAGAGCAGGTGCTCGCGGGCGACCTGCATTCCAAGTACGACGTGATTGTGATTCCGAACCAGGCACGCAGCTCGAAGACGCTGGTCAGCGATATTCCCAAGACCAAAACTCCATACGCCTATACAAAGACTGACAAGTTCAAATTTCTT
>Ga0206876_1086_pt1 | contig 26398 bp, 27 predicted proteins | sample Alteio_BWOrgCont_10_FD_152619 | JGI IMG/M metagenome (GOLD analysis project Ga0206876, IMG submission 152619) | Enriched cells from forest soil in Barre Woods Harvard Forest LTER site, Petersham, Massachusetts, United States -... | ecosystem: Environmental > Terrestrial > Soil > Temperate forest >...
CGAGGGGATTTCACCGACGGGATTGTCCACGGGGTCGAGCGCGCCGGCGAACTCTTGGCGAAGACATTCCCGAGGTCTCCCAACGATCCCCCTCCCAGGGCACAGGGCGCCTAGGAAGTAAAAAGGGACGGGACTGGTCGCGGCAACCTACCTGCGACCGCCCCAGGGATGGGCATACCCGCCGCCGTGGCCATACCATCCGCCGCCGCCATTGATCCAGACGCCGTCCTGGAACCAAGGACCGCCGCCGTAGTAGACCCCGTCCGCACGTCCACCCACATAGCCCACGCAGCCGGTCATTGTGCCCAGCTGAAGTCCGGCGAAGAGAAGGATGCCTAGGATGATGGTCTTAGGGTATTTCATGGGGTCTTCGCGTTGGCGGGGTTTGCATCGTCCAAGTACTGGACCAGGCCTACCGTGCCGCCTGTGGGATCGAGAATGATTGCGAATCGGCTGCCGAACTCGACCGAGCGCGGCTGCACGAGGACCGTTCCTCCAAGCCCTGCGACCCGGGTCAGCATGAGATCTAGGTCGGTGACGCGGATGACACCCAGCCAACTCGGGCGGACGTCGTCGCCGTCCGGCACCTGCGCTATCCCCCCGCGGTTGAGGCCCCCGCTCGCGAGCATATATTCGTTCTTCGTGTTGCCGCGATTGTCCTCGGTGACGTCGTAGTTGAGGGCGTCCTTGTAGAAATTTGCGACGCTCTTCGGGCTGCGCACATAGATCTCGAACCAGTTCCAGTCGCCGGTGCGCGGCTCCGTGTCCGCGGAGTCGCCCGAGGATGATTGAAGCAGGCCGACCGGAACGCCCTCGATGTCGCCGATGATCGCCTGATGGCCGCGATCCGGGAATTTCCGGACCGGCGCGTGAACAACAGCGCCGTCCTTTTGCGCTGCCGCCACGGACACGTTGATGTCGTCCACGGCCAGATACCCGATCCATTTCGAAAGGTGCTTTGCACTCGCGGCCGAGTGCGGCGCAAGTCCGGCGACCGGCCTGCCGTCGTTGCTGAAAACGGTGTAGGGCTTTCCCTTCTGGTCGACGGTGGTTGCGGTCCAGCCGAGCAGGTCGCAGTAGAATTTTGTGGCCCCCTCCGGGTCCGAGGTGAACAGGTCGGCCCACACCAGCTTGCCCTGGTGGTGCTCGGTGCTTGCGGGGGTGTTGAGGGGCTGGAAGGTGTCGGCGCACAGCTTCGAGGGCTGGCCCAGGGCTGCCAATGCGACGCCCGTGATCGAGAGTGCGAGTCTGAGGTGAGATTTCGGATTCATGTCTGCGATGAGGATATCCTATGCCGGGCGATGTTTCGATGGGGTGTTACCCACCCGAAAACCACAGACAGACCCTACTCCCGGCGGTTCCCGTTCGCGGGACCGGTTATGCAGCCGAAAGCGCGGCGGCCGCACGGCGGCGGACGCGATCCACTGCGAGGCCCAACATTCCCAATCCGGCCCCGAGCAGCGCCCACGTGGACGGCTCTGGGACCGGGGTGAAATTGAGCATCAGCTGGTTTCCACTCTGGGTGAGGAAGAAGTTCGCGCTCGGAACGGCTCCGCCCTCAAAGCTGGATGAATTGATGGTGAAGTCCGCGGCGGAGAAGCCAGTGATGCTGCCGGCCGTGACAATGGCCCAACTCGTGGGCGCAAAGATATTGAAGTTGCTGGCCAGGCCGCCGGCGTTCCCGCTCGAGTCGTAGCTCTGGACCTTGATCGTGAATTGCCCGGCGGTGGCATTGACGGCGAGGTTGCCGGTCACATCGATATGGGAGACGCCGTCCGACCTGCCGTTGTCCTGCAGCGTCCAGTAGTATTCCCCGCCGTTGTTGAATGCCAGGTTTCCGCCGAAGGTGAGCGTGCCGGTCACGATATTGTTTTGGGCGAACGGGAGGCCCCCGGCGACGGCGTCGCCCGTGCCAACGGAGATCGTCGGGAGGTTTGACGGGGCGAACGTGCCGTCACCGACCAGGTTTCCCGAGGTGTAGGTCATCGAATTGGTCAGCGTGACGCCGGAGTCCAGTGCAAGCGCACCGTGCACGGTCGTGGCGACCGTGACTTGTCCCGTTCCCAGGGCGGTGCTGCTCGCTACCGCTAGCACGCCATCGTTCATCACCGTCGTGCCGCCTGTATAGTTATTGTTTCCGAAGAGGAGGACAATGGCCCCGGAGGCTCCCCCGGAGGTGTCGTTCACGGCAAGCGCCCCGCCGCCCGTTATCGCGCCGCCAAAGGTGGGGCCGTCATTGTTGCTGTCGTTGGTGGTTGTGATCGTGGCCGTGACCCCTGAATTAATAAAGAGGGTTCCGAGCGAGCCGTTGTTCTCAGCCCCTTTGATGCTCTGGATGATGGGGTTTGCCGCCCCGTACAGGCCGATTGTTCCCGGACCCTCGAAGTCGAGGGTGGCGTTCTGCAACGAGGTGTTGTTCGGGAGGTTGATGTTCAGGGTGCCGGCATACACGGCGTAGGTGCCCGCATAGGCGGAATTGTCGCCCGTGATCGACGCCGAGAAGGACGGCCCATTGTCCATCGCTATGGTGGCGGTCGAGTCTCCGGTGATCGGCCCGGACAGCTGGAACGAGTTGCTGCCCTTGATATACAGCGTCGAGGAGTCAGATGCCGAATCGAGGAAGGTGATCGGATTCGCGAGAATCACGCCTGCGTTTGTGGCCTCGAAGCCGACCAGGCCTCCCTGGCTGATGCTCACCGTCCCATTGCCAAGCGCCGTGCTGCTCCCCAAGCCGACCGTCAGGCCGGAGGTTCCTCCGTTGATGGTCGTCCCGCCGCCGTAGGTGTTCACACCCCCTCCCGTCCCATCCATGATGATTGTGCCGCTTGAGTACTGGGGATAATTGGGGGAGCCGAGGACAACACCGTTGCCCCAGGTGATGGCGCTATCGATTGTAAGCACGCCGCTCTTCGCGGCAGTGAAACGGTAGATGTCGTCGGACGTGGGGGTGATGGTGCCCGTCAGGATGGCCGACGTCGCCGTCCCTATAAAGACGCCGTCATTGAAGGCGGTCATGTCAATCGCGCCGCTGTAGGTCGTGGGGCTCGCGGGGACGGAGGAATCGAAGCCAACGATGCCCCATGTGTTCGTCGTGTTGAACGCCCCTAGAAAGACCGATGGGCTTGTGACCTGCGTCGCAAGATCGGTATAGCCGATATAGCTGCCGCCAATGCTGGAGCTGCTCCCCGTTGCGACGAGCTTACCGGATGCGAGCGACGCAACCGAGGTTGGGCCGTTGAAGATGATGAATCCGTCGCTCGCGGTCGTCGTGCCCGAGTAGTAATTGTAACCCTGCAGGTAGACCGTAAGCGGCAGGGAATTCCCGGGGTTCGACACGAGCACCCCCGTGGCGGAATTCCCGAGGGAGCTGTCGACATAGAGTGTGCCGCCTCCACCGCCAAATTGAAAGTTGATGGAGCTTTGCGGCGTGATCGACCCGGAGATCTCGCCCGTGGTGGCGCTCCCAATCTCAACGGTCGCGCTGGTGAACGTGCTCAGATTGATCGGGCCGGAGTACATCGTCGTCGAATTGCCGGGGAGCGTGTCGATGCCGTAGCTCCCATAGGACGACGCCTGGTTGACATACGTCAGCATGGTCGAAAACGAGCCCGTTGTCGGGTCCGCGATGCCAAGGTACCCGTTCTGGTTGACGATGATATTGCCGGCAACGTTCGGAATTGAGGCGGCGGTGGCGAACACGAGATTCCCCGCGGAGGCGCCCGAGCCCAGGGCACCCACCTGCGTCCCTCCCGTCCAGGTGTCGCTTCCGCTGAGAATGGCGACGCCGTCGCCAAAAAAGGCCAGGTGATGGCCCCCGGATATGCCACCCGCGAAGACCACCGGGTAGCTGATCGCCGGACCGGGCAACGGAACGATTCCGTCGCCGAGGGGCGCTGCCGTCCCCGTGACACCCGTCCTGATTGAAAAGGAGGCGTTATTGAAGAGCGTGAAGGCACCCGTGAAGGTGAGCGGGGCGTCCCAGCTCTTGAACACCTCGGAGTTTGCCGACGTGACCGAGTTGATGGAGAAGGTGTTGGTGAGTGTGTCGGTGTTGTGGGCGACCAGTTCCCCGCCGTTGAACGTGACTCCGCCCGTCCCGAAGGGCGCCGTGTTCCAGAATGCGACCGAGACAAAATTGGCACCGTCGCCCACCGTAGTCGGCCCGCTGTACGAGTTGCCGGTCGTGCTGCTTAGGATGAAAACACCCGCGCCGTTCACACCACCGGTGTCAATGAACGTGGGTGCGCCGGTACCTGCGAGCTGGCCCTTGACGACAATCGAATTCTGCCCGGCGTTGAACGTTTGGAACCCGGTGATGTTGATGGTGATTCCAGAGCCGAAATAAAGGTCCCCGATCTGCGTGTCGGCGGAGGCAATCGCGTCGATCCCCGATGAAGTCAGGGTGAGCGTCGTTGTCCCGCTGAAAATTATATTGTTCCCGTTCGCAAGCGTGATGGAGTTGAAGTCATTCAATGAGCTCGAAAGCGTCACGAACGGGTAGATGCTGTCGCTGAAATAAAGGTTGGCGGAGCCGTTGTTCGCAGGCGCCGTCTGCCCCTGCCAGCCATTCCCATAGCCCGTCCAATAGGTGTATTGGGCCTTCAGCGTGTGGGGTAAGAGCGCCGACAAAAGCGCGACCAACAAAGCGAGTCTGGAAGCACGCATCGTTCCCCATGGAATCGCGGATTCCTTGCACTTACAAGCACCCTATCGGGGGCGCCGCTACGTACAACTTCTTATCCCGAAGTCACCGTGGACTTCATCTTGTCCACCGCGAGGCCGGCGCCGTGCCAGGCCAAGTCGACCTGGTCCCTTGCGTGGGCCCATGTCTCGGGAGTGGTCGCCTGGTCTACCTGTCCGATCCGGTCCCGGAGCAGCTCCCTGCAGCTGTTCACATCCTTCATGGAGAAATCCCACTCACTCGTGTCGGTGATCATCGTCGACCGCTTGGCGTTGAGCGAGGCGATGTCCGCGTCGAGGCGCGCGAGAAGGCGCCTGGCGCCTTCCACGAAATGGGCCCTCTGCTCGTAGGTGTCGCCCTTGATGTCAGACCAATGGGTGATGGGCGCCTCGGTGGGCGCGACGTTTGCGGTGGTATCCGCGGCGCTAGCGACCTGGCCGCTGACGATGGAAGCCACCATGCCCATGCCAAGCAGCCCGACCCTGAGAATGGAGATCATGTGCGCTCATTCTATCCCCCGGCGCACGCGGCCTCAATGGGTCGAAAACCCCATGATGCGCTCCCTGGCGCCGCCCCTCCACTCCTCGACCGTCATGCTGTACATGACCGAGTCGCCGATGCTCCCGTCACGCCGGGGTCGCGCGCGCCGGACGGTGCCGTCCTTCTTTGCCCCCAGCCGTTCGATTGCGGCCTGCGAGCGGAGGTTCAGGTTGTCGGTCCTCCACCCCACGACCTGGCATCCCAGAGTGTCGAACGCATGCTCCATCAGCAGGATCTTGCAGGCCGTGTTCACGTGGGTGCGCTGCCAGCTCTTCGAATACCATGTGTAGCCGATCTCGACCCGGAATGCGCCCGGCACGATGTCGTGGTAGCTGGTGGAGCCGATGATGCGGCCGCTTGTGAGCTCGCGGACGACCCACGGGCAGCGCGTGCCCTTGGTGCAGTCCGAAAGGGCGGCTTCGATATAGGCCCTTGTGCCGGAGGGCTCGGGCACCGTGGTGTAGCGCAAGGTCCACAGCTCGCCATCGGCTGCCGCGGACCTGAGGGCCTCCTCGTGGTCGAGGCGCATCGGCTCAAGCCTCACGCCGCGACCCTCCAGCGTCACCGCCGGATCAACCTTCAGTACCGGCGCGGCCACTAGTAGCTCCCGAAGGCCCTGGCCCGCTTCACGAGCTGAAGAGGTATTCCCCATGGGTCGCGGACCATGATGAGGAAGGATCCGTCGGGCAGCTTGTCCTCATATTCGGCCGTGGCGCCGGCCTCGATCAGCTTCGCGCGGACCGCCGCCGGGTCCTCGGCGATGAACGCCACGTGGAAGCAGAGCGGATGGGACGCCTTGTAGTCGGGATAGACGGCCGCCGTGTTGCTGTAGACCTCGAGGATCACCCGGCCCGAGTCGTCGGCCAGGAATGAGGTGAACGGGGCGTCGTCGCGTGTGATGGCGACGCGAAGCCCCAGGTTCTTGACGTACCAGGCCGCCACTTTCTTGGCGTCCGGCACATTGAGTGCGAAGTGTTCGAATTTCATGGGTTTATTGGCGTTTCAGGAAATCTGTCACACGGGTGCGCGCGCCTCCGCCGCCGTCTTCAAGGACATAGTGGCCGACGCTCGCCAGCCTGTCCACCCGCGCGCCCGGGTAGACCTCAAGCCAGCGGGAAAGAAACGTGTCGTCGAAGCAAAAATCCCTGGCCCCCCAGAGGATCATCTTCTCGTTCGCGGAGAGCCTCGGCAGGCCCCGGCTCACCTCCTCCAGCGTCTTGCGGCTGGGATGATCCGCCTCCATCGGGATGTCGCGGACAAAGCGGTGGACCCCGATGCGGGTGGACCAGCTGCCATAGGGGTGAAGGTAGCCCTTGCGCTCCTCCCACGTGAGGCGGCGGGACGCCATCGCCATCCATGTGGCGGGCTCCGCGAAGCCGTTCAGCCCGCGGACGATGAATTCCCCAAGGAGCGGTGTCCTGCACAGCGCGATGCGCGCCGGTATACGATCGGAGGGGAACGCGGCCGTGTTCATGATCACAATCCGCCCAATGAGTCCGGGACTGCGCGTCGCCAATCCAAAGCCGATCACCCCTCCCCAGTCGTGCACCACCAGGTGCACCCTCCTCAGCCCAAGCGAGGCCACGAGGGCCTCCACGTCGGCGATGCGCGAGGCGAGCGCGTAGTCATATCGGCCCGGCTTGTCGGAGAGCCCCATTCCAATGTGGTCGGGCGCAATGCAGCGGATGCCGGGCGAGAGGTCCCTCACCAGGTCCCTGTAATAGAATGACCACGTGGGATTGCCGTGGAGCATGAGGACGGCCTCGTCCCCGCGTGGGCCCTCGTCCAGGTAGCTCATCCGGGCGCCCCCGGGTGTGCGGAACGACTTCGGCGAAAACGGATAGAGCTTGGCCAGCCAGTCCGGTACCGCTGCCGGATGTGGGTCGGTCACCATTCGAGCGCCAGCATCAGGCAGTTTAGCCCGCTCCCGATGCCCAGGAGCGCCACCTTGCTGCCGTCCTTGATCTTCCCGGAGTCGACCGCAGCCGAGAGCGTCGCCGGAAGCGACACCGATCCCATGTTCCCCAGGCTCTCAAAGGTCGAGTGGTCCTTGGAGATGTCCAGGCCCAGCGTCTCGAAGAGCCGCCTGCGGTGGGCGCTGCCCACCTGGTGGCAGATGGCGTTGTCGACCGTATCGCGGGTCCACCCGGTCGTCGCGACGAACTGGTCCCAGGTCTCCTTTGCGAGCGCAACCCCGGCCTCAAGCATGCGCTCGGAGTCGGTCTGCATCGCAAGGCTCCCCGCGTCGCCCGTGTCACCCTGGCAGAGTTCGCTGTGCTCGGTCGCGGAGAGGCAGACGCCGCCCAGGATCCGGTGCGCCCTACCCTTCACGAGGTCCCGGTGGCAGATGACGGCCGCAACCGCGCCGCAGCCGATCGTCAGGTTGGCGAAGAAGGGCTTGATCGCGTTCCGATCGAGGGAGCCCGCGAGGAGCGTCCTCACGGTCTCCTCGACGAGAGGCCTGCCGTTCTCGCCTGCGACGATGAGGGCCGCCCTGATCTGGCCGCTGTCGATCAGCCCCGCGGCGACGACAATCGAATTGAGGAAGCCGAGGCATGCGTTCGAGACGTCGAGGATCTGCGTCGATGCCGGCAGCCCGATCTTCCGGTGGGCGAAGGACGCCGTCGCCGGCTCCAGCATGTCGCGCGACACGGCGGAATGGATGAAGAGGCCTATGTCCTCGCGCCTCACGGACGACTCGCCGAGGACCGCGCGCCCGGCGGCGGCGCTCGCGTCGGAGGGCCGGGTGCCGTCGGGCCACATGCGCCGCTCGCGGATCCCGGTCATGAGCTCTAGCCGGCCGACCGGCAGGCGCAGGCGCTCATAGAGGGGCGCCAGCCGTTCCTCGATCTGCGCGGACGTCCACACCTCACCCGGAAGCGCGACCGCGATCGATTCCAGGCAGACGTTCTTGAATCGCATGGGCGCGGCTCAGCGATCCGGCCGCATCGCCAGGCGGATCACTTCCTTGTCGAACATGTTGCTCCCGAGGCCCGCGTCCACGATGAGCGTCGTCCCGTTGATCCCGCTGCTCCTGGCGCTCAGGAGGAAGAGGGCCGCGTTCGCCACCTCCTGGGTCTCCAGGTTGCGCCTGCGGAAGGTGAGCTTCTCGGCGAAGAGGTAGCTCTCGAGGTAGCCGGGAATCCCGGCCGAGGCGCTCGTCTTCAGGGGGCCGGAGCCCACGATGTTGAAGCGGACCTCCGTGTCGGCGCTGAAAGACTTCGCGAGAAAGCGCGCGGACGACTCAAGGGCCGCCTTGATGGGGCCCATGTAGCCGTAGTTGTCCGGAGTCACGAGGAGCGACGAGATCCCGATCGCGACGACCGATGCGTCGCGCGCCAGGTGCGGCGCGAAGGCCTGGGAGATCTCCACCAGCGAGAAGGCCGAGACCGAGGTGGCCTGCAGGAAGTCCCTGCGCTTCGTCGCGTGGAACGGCTTCAGTCCCTCGGAGTAGTTGGCGAACGCGATCGAGTGGACAATCCCATGGAGCGGGGCGTATCCGGCGGCGGCGACCTCCTTCGCGAGGCGATCGACCTCTCCCTCCTTCTCCACGTCGCAGACATGGACCGGCCTGTCGCCGAGGAGTGCCTCGAGCGACTTCTTGCGGTCATCGGACCGCACGCTGTAGACGACGCGGGCCCCCTCGTCCTCGAGCGACTTGCCGATCGCCCACGCGACGCTGCGCTTATTGGCGACGCCGAAGACTAGGACGCTCTTCCCCTTGAGCCCGAGGAAGCTCATGTCGTCGCCCCCGGCGTCTTCCATGCGACGGAGTAGTCGACGGTGAGGACGCGCGTGTCGCCCTTTTTCATCGTCCCGGTCATCACGTAGAAGCCGGCCATCAGGTCCTTCTTCGTCACCTCGATCGTCACGGTGTCGCCGGGATAGATGGGGCTGCGGAACCGCACGTTTGAGATCTTAACGAGGAGCGGCACCCCCGTCTGGGTGCCGTTCTCGGAGAGGCTGCGCGCGAGGTAGAGGGCGCCCGTCTGGAAGACCGCCTCGCAGAGGAGGACGCCGGGGGTGATCGGGGTCCCCGGGTAGTGGCCCTTGTAGAAGGCCTCGTCCTCCCGCCAGGTGCGCCGCGCGACGAGGCTGTCGGCCGTCTCGGAGACGATCTCGTCCACGAAGAGGAAGGGCGGGCGGTGGGGGATCCGCTCAAAGACCTTGGAACTGGCGCTCATGCGGCCCTCCCCTGCCTCTGGGCGCAGACGTAGCGGTCCACCTTGTTGGCGGTGATGACGCCGTAGTTGATGGTCCCGAGCCAGCCCGACATGATGATGCCGACCGAGCCCGCATGGTAGAGGCCGGGCAGCCGCTCCGGGAGATCCATCGAGACCTTCAGCCCCTCAAACTTCGTCCCGAAGGACGTGCCGCCGAAATGGGTCGTGTAGCGCTCGATGGTCCTCGGGGTCGCCGCCTCCTTCCAGTCGATCAGGCCGCCGACCCCCGGGATGAAGTTCTCGAGGGCCAGGATGGCCTCGTCGATGAGGCGCGTCTTCTCCTTCTCGTAGGCCTCCTCCGAGAGCGAGCTCCAGTCGGCGTAGAGGCCGTTGATGGAGGCGACGACCGTGTAGCGGTCGGATCCCGGGCGAGTGTCGGGGTAGTAGACGGAGAAGGTGCGGCTCGTCGTATGGAGCTCGGTCAATTCCCCGGTGCTGAAGGTGGGGCTCGACGAGGTGAAGACCAGGTCCCCGATGTGGGGGATCGTCTCCCCCTTTCGGATCCCGAGGTAGACCTGGCAGGAGCTCGAGTTGATCCGGACCGCCTGGGCTGCCGCCGCGTAGTCCGCCGGGAGGTTCTCGGCGCCGGCAAGCCGGAAGACCGTGTTCTTGATGTTGGCGTTGGACAGGACCGCCTTCGCGCGGATCACCCGGCCGCCCTTTGCCACGATGCCGCAGGCGACTTTCACGCCTCCCCTATCCTCAACGAGGACCCGCTCCACAAGAACCTTCTTGCGAAGCTCGACGCCGTTTCGCCTCAGCTCCTCGGTCATCTTGCCGATCAGGAGGTCCGAGCCGCCCCTGAAGGTGTAGACCCCCGAGCCCATGAAGTTGGAAAAGACGATGCCGTAGGTGATCGCCGGGTCGTCGAGCGTCGAGCCGTTGGCGTAGGCGATCGGCTCCATGAGGAGGCGCTTCACGTCGTTCCGACCCGGGAAGAAGCGCTCGAGCATCTCGCCCGTCGTCTCGGTGCTGTTGTCGTAGAAATTCATCCCGCGCAGGTACTCGTAGAACGCCTCCACGTGGGCGCGCTCCAGGCCGAACTGCTCCACGAGGACGCGGGTGTAGTCTTCCCTTGTGAAGGTCGTCTTCACGTCCATCTGGGGGTTCACGAAGCGGATGTCCTTCAGCTGGACGATCGAGTCGGCGATCTCCTTCGTCCAATACTTGCGGCACGACTTGATCATCCCGACCGGGAAGCCGTGGAGCGAGATGTCGAAGATGTGGCCCCCCTTGCGGGTGAACCAGGTCGCCAGGCCGCCGAACTGGTAGTGATGCTCCACCAGGAGCACGCGGTGGCCTGCCTTGGCGAGCACGTTGGCGCCCGTCAGGCCGCCAAGACCGCTCCCAATGACGATGACGTCATATTCGTCGGCGACTCCTTTGAGCCAGTCATAAGCCATGGAGGGACGATTCTGGAGAAGCGCCGGGGCCGCCCGCAACTGGTTTCGTGAGGGCGGCGATCTTTCCCTATGCCTTGAGGATGTGCTGGTTGGCCATTGAGATGCCGCTCAGCATCGAGCCCACGATCCCGAGCATCCCCTGGTCGGTGCCGCAGAGGAACAGGTTTGAAAGTTCCGTGCGTCCCCCGGGGTTCTTGACCGGAGACCCATAGATCGCGCCCCGCACGTGGCCGGTGTACTTGACGACCGTGGTCGGCGTGAACATGTCGGTCGCGACCGTCGCCCTAGCCAGCAAGTCCGGGGGGTCAAGGGGCGGGAGGAAACGGCGCGCGGACTCCTGGATGGCGTCAAACCAGCGCAGCTTGTCCGCGGCGTAGGTCTCCTGGGGCAGGCCGCTCCACGCGTCGAAATTGGCGAGGCACGTGACCCTGAAGAAGCCCTCGGGCAGTTCCCTTCCGCCCTCGTACTGGAAATTGTTGGGAAAGCAGATGATCCCGCTCCGCGCGTCCACCTGGCCCTCCGGGTCGCGGTAGGTGAACCTCTCGGAATCGTTGAAGAAGACGATCGTGTCGTCCCCCCACCCGAGCGCCGACGGCGGGCGGTTCAGGACCGAGATGGTCTCCACATAGCCGAGCGTCCGCTCGCTGGGCGGGCGTTCGCCGATCAGCGCCCCGGTCTCGGCGATCCCTATGGATGAGAGTACCTGAGAGGCCACGATCTCCTCGCCGGAGTCGAGGATCAGGGCGGCTGCGCGCCCGTCCTTTGCGACAATGCTCCGCACCCCGCACTTCATCCTGCGCTCGCCGCCCGCCTGCCGGTATTTCTCGAGGAGCACCCGCATCATGACCCTCACCCCCTCGTACGGTCGGGCAAAGCCCTCGAGGTAGAGCGCCCGGAACATGATCGAGAACTGGCCGAGGTCCATGTCGTCCTCCCTGGCGCTGCCGTAGAACATGAGGGGGCAAAGCAGCATGTCCTCGAGCAGGGGGTCGTCGATCGACTGCCGTATGAACGCCCGGGCCGACGAGCCGTCTCCGTCGCCCGAGAGCGGAGTCTCGCGCACGTGCTTGGCGATCTTTCGGAAGCCGTCCGCCTGTGTTGGGAATCGTGCCGCGACCTGGGACTCAAGGAGGGTGAAGTCGTTGTTGAACTTGAGCACGTGCTCGCCCTTCGGGCCAAAGGCCACCCGCGAACCCTTCTGGGGGCAGAGCTCAAACTCCTCCCGCTCGATCCTCAGCTGGCGAAGGATCTTCCCGAGCGGCGTGCCCTTCACCCCCGCAGGGACATAGTTCGTGACGGCGTGGAGGCCGACGTCGTACTTGCGGCCCCCGAGGCTGTAGAAGCTGTTCAGGCCCCCGGCCGCGTTGTGCCGCTCGAATATGCAGACCTTCTTTCCAAAGTGGGCCAGCCTTATCCCGGCTGCCAGGCCGGAGAGACCGGCGCCAATGATAGCTACGTCGTACTGCGAACCTGAATTCAACTCTTCGCCGCGAGCGCGTTGAACTTGGGCGTCAGGTATTCGGCGCAGCTGTCCAGGGAAGCGAGGCGCATGTAGTCGGCCTCGGGGACCTCGATCCCGTGCCGCTTGCGCAGCTCCATCACGATATCGAGGAAATCCATGCTATCCAACTGAAGCTGGTCGCGCAGGCGCAGGTCCGGCTTGACGTTCGACAGGTCCTCGTCGGGAGCGATGTCTGCAATGATGTCGAGAACGGCCTTTTTACATTCGTCGTTGGTCATTAGGTGGGTCGATGGCAGTTAAGCCACGAATCGCTTCACAATCAACGTGGAATTTATCCCGAGCATTCCGAACGAGTTATTGAGGATGGTGTCGATCCTGGATGCCTTTGCAGGGACGTTCAGTACAAGCCCCGGGAGCGCGCACGCCGGGTCGAGGTCATCCACGTTGATGGTCGGATGAACCACCAGGTCGTCAAAGGACGGGAGGTTGCCCGCGAGCTCAAGCGCCCCCGCGGCGCCCATGCAGTGCCCGATGAAGCTCTTCGTGTTGTTGATGTAGGTGTCCGGGCACCCGACGCCAAAGACCGCGCGGATCGCCTCGCACTCCTGCACGTCGCCGAGCGGCGTCGCGGTCGCGTGCGTGTTCACGATGTGGATCCCCGAGGGCGTGAGCCCGGCGTGGGCGATCGCCTTCCTGATGCATTCGGCCTGGCGGACGGGATTCGGGAGGACGTAGTCGCTCGCGTCGCTGAGGACCCCATAGCCGGCGATCTCGCCGTAGATGCGCGCCCCGCGCGCGAGGGCGTCGTCCAGGCGCTCGAGCGTGTAGAGGCAGCCGCCCTCCGAGACCACGATCCCATTCCTCGCCTTGTCGAAGGGCCGCGACGCCTTGGCCGGGACCTCGTTCGTCGCGAGCGCCCCCTGCGACTTGAAGCCGGCGAAGATCCCGAAGGTGTGGATGCTCTCGCTCACCCCGCCGCAGATCGCAAAGTCGACCTCGTTAAGCCGGAGCATCTGCGCCGCATGGATGAGGCCCAGGTTGCCGGCCGCGCACGCGGCTCCGATCGTGTAGGCGGGCCCCGTGACCCCCAGGTTGAGCGAGGCCTCCCCGGCCGGGTTGTTCGCGACCGTTCGGGGATTGTGGTAATGGGACCAGTACTTCGTGTCGTAGTTGAACTTGGAGATGGCGAAGATCTCGTTCTCGGTCTCGACGTTCCCGTGCTCGGTGCAGCCGATGTAGATCCCGACGCGGTCCTTGGGAATCGACGCGAAGGCGACCCCGCTGTCGGCGATCGCCTCATTGGCGCACCAGATGCTGATGCTGCCGGCGCGGGTCCCCACCCTCACCTCCTTCTTTTTCTGGTACTTGAGGGCGTCGTAGTGGCATACCCCGGCGAGGAGCCTGCCCATGTAGCGCACGTCCAGCCACTCGATCCCCGCCACCCCGGAAAGCAGGTTGCCCCGGAACTCCGCGAGGGAGTTTCCGTTGGGGGCCGTGAGACCCACACCCGTGATGACGATCCGCGGTAGGTTCATGATGCGCGCAAGGAGGAAATCGCTAGCCAACGGCGCAGGGAATGCAATAAAAGGTTCCTACTCATGAACGTTCTCGTTGCCGGCGGCGCAGGCTACATCGGAAGTCATTGCGTACGGCAGCTATCAGCCGCGGGCCATCGCCCCGTCGTCCTCGACAACCTGGTCTACGGGCACCGCACCGCTGTCCCCGCCGCCGTCCCATTCGAGCAGGCCGACCTGGGAGACGAGAAGGCGGTGGCGGAGGTGCTGAAGCGCCACAAGATCGACGTCGTGATGCATTTCGGGGCGTACTGCTACGTGGGCGAGTCGGTGACGGACCCGCTCAAGTATTACCTCAATAATTCGGCGGCGGCGGTGCATCTGCTGAGTGCGATGCTGGGGGCCGGCGTCACAAAGTTCGTCTTCTCCTCGACCTGCGCGACCTTCGGTGTCCCCTCAAAGCTTCCCATGGGAGAGGACCTTCCGCAGGTCCCGATCAACCCCTACGGACAGACAAAGCTCGACGTCGAGAACGCACTGCGGGCCCTCGCGCATGCGGGCAAGATTTCCTTTGCGGCGTTCCGGTACTTCAACGCCGCCGGCGCGGCCGAGGACGGCTCGATTGGCGAGGACCACAAGCCGGAGACGCACCTGATCCCGCTCGCGATCGACGCCGCGGTCGGCCGGCGCACCTCCCTTCAGCTCTTCGGGACCGACTACCCGACCCCCGACGGCACGTGCCTGCGGGATTACGTCCACGTGGACGACCTGAGCCGGGCCCACATCGCGGTCTTCGACAAGCTTTCGACACCGGGTGCGGCGTTCTTCTACAACCTGGGGACGGGGACCCCGAATTCGAACCGCGAGGTGATCCGGGCGGTCGAGAAGGCGACCGGGAAGAAGATCAACGTGGTCGAGAGCGCGCGCCGCGAGGGCGACCCGCCTGCCCTCTACGCGGATTCGGCGAAGGCGAAGCGCGAGCTCAACTGGAAGGTCAAGTTCCCGGACATCGACTCGATCGTTGCGACCGCCTGGAAGTGGCATAAGTCCCACCCCGAGGGGTACGGCGACCGCTAGGCGGTCTCGGCCGGCGCAGGTTTCAGGCGCTTTCGGAGTCCGGCCTTGGTGATCCCGAGGCGCCTTGCGGCGGCAGCCTCGTCCCCATTTGCCGCCGTGAGGGCGTGCTGGGCGATCTCCCTCTCGATCTGTGCCATGAGCGGCTGATCGGCGGGCCTCTGCTGCTCCAGGAGAAAATCGAGGGCCACCTTCAGGTTGAGTGAAAAGGGATGCGCGGTGTCGCCGGTCGTCTCCCCGCGAATCTCCGGCGGCAGGTCCTTCACGAGGATCGCGTCACCCTGTGCGATCACGGCGCTGCGGTAGACCACGTTCTCGAGCTCGCGGACATTTCCCGGCCAGGTGTGCCGCGTAAGGACGGCCATCGCCTCCGGGGAGACCCGGGACGTGCGCGCCTTGCGCTGCTTCACGAGGTTCTGGACGCAGAAGTCGACGATCTGGGGAATGTCGCCGACGCGGTCGCGAAGCGGTGGCATCTTGATCCTGACAACGTTCAGCCGGTAGTAGAGGTCCTCGCGGAACGTCTTCGCCCTGACGATCGCCTCAAGGTCCTTGTTGGTCGCCGCAAGGATGCGGACGTCGACCTTGATGGTCTCGGTCCCGCCGACACGCTGGATCTCGCCCTGCTGGAGCACCCGGAGGATCTTTGTCTGGGTCGCGAGGGCCATGTCGCCGATCTCGTCCAGGAAGATGGTGCCCCCGTCGCACAGCTCGAACTTCCCGATTCGCTGGGCCGTGGCCCCCGTGAACGACCCCTTCTCGTGCCCGAAGAGCTCGCTCTCGATAAGGTTGTCGGGAATGGCGGCGCAGTTGACGGCGATGAAGGTCTTGCCTGCGCGGTGGCTGTGCTTCCAGATCGAGCGCGCGACCAGCTCCTTGCCGGTCCCGCTCTCCCCCGTGATCATGACCGTGACGTCGCTCGCCGTCACCTGGCCCACGATCTTGAACACCTCCTGCATGACGGCCGAAGAGCCGACGATCCCCTCCTTGTAGTCCTCGGTGTTGATGGTCGGCTTGTAGTCGCCGACCGCGCGGAGGTCGGCGTGGGTCTTGAGCGCGTTCTCGGCCAGCGCCAGGACCCTCTGCGGGTCGAACGGCTTCATGATGTAGTCGAGGGCCCCGAACTTCATCGCCTCGATCGCCGTCTGCGCGGTCCCGAATGCCGTCATGAGGATGACCAGCTGCTTCGGGTTCACGGACCGGATGTGCTGGAGCGCCTCAAGCCCGCTCATTCCCGTCATCCTGATGTCGAGGTAGATGAGGTCGGGCGGCGGCCCTTTTTTCACGGCGGCGACGCCCTGCTCACCGCTCGGCGCCTCGGTGACCACGTAGCCTCGGGACGAAAGGACGCGGCTGAGCGAATAGCGGATCTCCGCGTCGTCGTCTATGACAAGGATGGTGGGTGCTTTGGTCGTCGGTTCCAAGGTTGTGCTGGCGATTTGTTTCGGCCGAGGTTCATTAGATGGCATGCTTGGCTGGTCAATCAACTTGTTCCGTATCCGAGGAATCCAGATTTCGCTCAACTGGCTCTTCTTCCTGCTGCTCGCCTATGTGTGCAACGAGGGATGGAAGGACAGCGGAATGGTCGGGGTCGGATGGGGTGTGGCGCTCCTGGCCGCGTTCTTCTTCTGCATTCTCCTGCACGAGCTTGGGCACTCGTTCGTCGCGATGGGCTTCGGGATCCGCGTCCCTCGGATCCTCATGACCCCCATCGGGGGAATGGCCCTGTTCGATTCGATTCCCCGGAAGCCGTACCAGGAACTCCTGATCACCGTGGCGGGACCGGCGGTCAACTTCGCCATAGCGGGCCTCCTTTGGTGCATCGTCGACACCCCGGACGGCTGGTTTTGGAATACGTCGCTCGCGTCCCTCTCGGATTTCGGCCGGACGCTGCTTCAATGGAACATCATGGTGGCGTTCTTCAACCTGATCCCCGCCTTCCCGATGGACGGTGGCCGGATCCTGAGGGCCATGCTCGCCACCGTCATGCCCTATGTGCGGGCCACATTTTGGGCGGCGACGCTCGCCAAGGTGCTCGTGACGATCGCGGTCGCGCTATCGATATACCGGCAGGACTACTATTACGTGATCCTGGGATTGTTCATCTTCAGGGCGGGCGACATCGAATACCGAAACGTGAAGGCGCTCGACCAGCACGAGGCACGGCTGCGCGAGTTCCTCGCCAGGCAGAACGAAGCGCCGCCCCAGGCCGAACCTCCGGTCCTCAACGCATAGCTATTCCATTGCCAGTCAGGGCGTCCCAAAAACTCCTTGCGTTCGGCCTGAAAAAACGGACCTTTCTCACCCTTCACCTTGGTGAATGGGCTCGTAGCTCAGTTGGAAGAGCGCCTCAATGGCATTGAGGAGGTCGTCAGTTCGAACCTGATCGGGTCCACCAATTTGTAAGTTTTTATATGGAAATAACTTACGAGTCATAAATCGGTTCTAACGGCGCTTGGGAAGTTCGGACCAGGAGAACCATTAGACGTGGCTCGCAGGCTATAATGGCAATCTGAGGGATGCGACGATCTTGCGGCCTATAACGAGAAGCGTTTCCTCGATTGTCACGATCTTCAGGTTGGGGCCCGGAGCGTTAGGTCATATACTTGACCTATTTCAGGTCATGCATTGATCTACTTTCATGAAAATGCTCACCGTCTCCAAGGCCAAGGCTACATTCAGTGGAATCGCGCGCAACGTTGTTCGCTCGAAGAAGCCCGTCATCGTGCGCGTTCCAAACGGTTTCATTCAGATCGCACCGTATGAGCTCCCTGAGGAGGTGCCTGCATTTCCTGCCGGAAGCCTGGCCCTCCTCCCGCGCGAACTGGAGCTGCATAATACGTTCGGCGAGTCCCTATGAATCACCATCGTTGGGACATCGTCTTTCTCCGCACCGATGAGAAGGATCCGGTTGGACACCCTGCGGTGATTCTTTCGTCGGATGACACAATGGCCGATAGCAGGCAGCAGAGGTTCAACGTTGTCACAGGTACAAAGAAGCAGCCGGGCGAAAGCGCACGAAACCACCAGGTAATCCTTGATGCGTCAGATGGACTGGAGTTCCCGACCCTGGTAGATTGTTCGCTTGTTTATGTAGCGAGGAAATTGTCGGTTCTCCGCTCAACCGGCTCTGTCACGATAAATAGGCGCCAGTTGATCCAGCGTGCAGTTCGCGGATACCTCGGCTTGGGGTAGTGTTTTCTCTGCGTCGAACCCAAGACAAATGAGAGCCGTCACCGCCAAGGTCTACGATACCGGGCCTTTCCAGGTAATTCATTTACCAAAGGCTTTCTGGGTCAAATCGAGCACTGTGAAGCTCGTGAAGATTGCAGGTGGATTCACCGTCTCGGAGTTGAGTCCCTCTGCTCGTCGGTTGAAGGGTTTCTTGGCTCTCGCAGGGAGCTGTCCAGAATTTCCGAAGATTGTCGGCAATGCTTCGCGAAATATCCGCCGTAATTGGGAATAAAATGGGGCTAGCGTCCCGAGTGGCGCGATGGTCCAGAGCCACTTACACTGGTAGGCCGCGAACCCAAACCAAATCCAAACCGCTTTCGTTTGTCACAGGGAGCAGATGGACACTGATCGGGTCCACCATATTCAAGGCGGGTCAATTTGTTAGGGCGGTTACTCCCGTCACCGTCATTTCGCCGGATTCGTCCATGGTCCAGGCGATCTTGAATTTCCCGGCACCCGAGCTGCCCACCACCCTAACCAGGTTGGTGCCGCCCTCCGGGTGCAAATTGTCGCCACTGCTTACGGTGGTGTCGCCGCCGATCGCCACAGCCACTGTTTGAATTGTGCCGACTTGCGTCGCTATGCCGGTGGAGTTCTGGACGTACCGGCGGACGAATCCGCGGATCTTCGCCCGAAGTGCCTGCATCGCGGGATCGCCCGCCTTACCAGCTCCGCCCAGGCGCTGTGGTGTCCGGTCATAGATCGCCTGCTGCTCCGGAGTCAGGATTTCTCTGATTGCCGCGACCGCGTCCTGTCGAAAAGGCATTCCCTTCGTGGGTCGCTCTTCCGGACTAATCGAGTCCATGATGTCCTTGAGATCCTGGAAAACCTGCAGGGCCTGCTTCGCCTGGGCGGGGGTGAGCGTCACAATGCCCTCCAAACGCTCGAGGGCCGTGTCGGCATGTTGGTAGTCGGCAAAGCATGGCGTCGAAACGAAAACTGACCCGAGGGCCAGTGCGCAAACGATGGGGCGAAGGAAGAATTTCATGGTCGAACTTGGAGGTTTCTCTTTATGGCAGCCGCCCAAGGCCAAACCGAACGGCGCCTTCATAAAATGTTTTGAATGCGAGCCCTGACGTTAGTGTCAAACGGTGGCAGAGCATTTCGGTCATTTTGCGCGCCGGTCCCGCCTTGATCGAACTTTAAGCGCCTTGCTGTTTGATTTCAGCCAGACGGCGTAGCCAGCTTCATCAAGTTCGTGAGCCGCCATCGCGAGAGTTTGCACGGTGGCGTCGGCTTCAGAGGCCATGAACCGATAGCCATTCAATTCGAGAAAGAGAGCGGCTGTCGCGAGCCCGATGCGCTTGTTGCCGTCTACGAAGGGATGGTTGCGAACCAGACCGAAGGCATAGGCTGCAGCCAGTTCCGGTATGCTCGGAGAACCATAGCCGGACTGGTTGACGGGACGAGATAGCGCAGATTCCAGCATTCCTTCGTCCCTGATCCCCGAGGCCCCGCCAAATTCGGACAATAGGCGGTCATGGAGGGCGTGCGCGGACGCCCTCAACACCCATGCCGGCTCCTTCATTTTGCCAGTTCTCGGAGAGCGTTGCGGTAGCGGCCTATGAGATTTTCCGCCACCTTCATCTGCCTTCCAAACTCGCCCTTATTGGGCGACAGCCTGAAACCACCGTCGGGTGCCTCTGTAAGCACGAGGGTTCCGCCTTCTCGAGAATTCAGTCTGGCCAGGGCCTCCTTTGGCAATACTACACCTACCGAATTCCCGACCTTACGCAATTTGAGTTCAAGCGTCATATTGATAGTGGGTACACACGTAATAACGCCGCGTATTGACGGATGGTCAAGATGATATTGGGAATTTCACCAACAAGCGGCCTCAGTGCCGGCGCATTGCCCAGGAAGCGTGCATACGCTAATGATCACGGACAGACTCTATTCCGGTGATCGCGGCGTCTTGTCCGACACGATTTTCATCACCTGGTATGTGGCTGGCGCCGTCCCAATGTTCTTCAAGTTGTGTGCGGTCCGTGACGCCTGGAAGTAGAATGAGCCCGCGCCAAGCTCGGCCGAGACCCCGTCAATCGTTGCCACGACAAGGCCCGACTTGATGATGATGACCTCGTCCGCCAGTCCGTTGAGGATGCCCGTTTCCTTGCCCGGATACAGGGTTGTCAGGTGACTCTCGAATTCGAGCAGGGTCGCCGTGGGTGACGAGACGACATTCCGTCGCGAACCTGCCTTGGTGGGCGTCGCCGGCAGGCTTTCGCAATCGAAGACAGTGGAGTGGAGCTTCTCTGCGGACTCCCAGACATCGGCTGGCTGGTCCGGCACGGAGGTCGTCGCATCCGTAAAGAAGTCGACGACGTAGTAGGTCGCCGGTGAATCGCCTATGTTGGTCAGGTTGTGGAGCACATGGGAGGCCAGGAATATGAGCGAACCGACGGGAGCGGGATGCTCGACTCCGTTCAGGATGACGCGAATTTTCCCCTCCTTGATAAGTATGGCCTCCTCGTTGGCGTGGCCCTGCGGATGAGGGTGCGACGAGGCCCCGGGATTGAGCGTTGTGGCATGGATAGAGAAGCGATTCAGGGTGCTCGTAGAACCGTCGGCGGTCACCCGGCGCGAGCCGTTGTCCGCCGGAGCGACGGGCAGTGCGTCCCAGTCATAGAATGTGGAGCCCAATTTTGCCAAGGGCGCGGCAGTGCCTTGCGCAACTGAGCTGGGTGCGCAGGCAAGCGCGATTGTTGCGCATGCGATGCATAGGGCTGTGGGGTTGAACTTCATATTTGGGTGCGACCGACGAAGGGCCAGAGCGCCCCTACTCTAGAAACTTGATGATTCAGAATGGCGAACTAGAATGGAGTTTGCGATGCCCGAGAAGCACCCGGCGGAAAGAATGATTTGCGAAGGGCCAAGGCGGGCTATTCATTTGAATGGATCGGCTAGCAGTACCCCCCGTCTATCAACCCCGTTTGCCTCACCGTGGACTACAAGCATAACCCATCGACCGGATCAACGTGTCGGCGATCCTTGGGAGCGTTCCTGTTGGGGCCGTTTGCCTGCATTCTGGCCGTTTTACCCGCCATTCTTGGCGCCGCCGAATCGACGACCGTGACTCTGCTCAAGTCTGACGATCGGGTGCGGGTGGAAATCGGCGGCCAGCTCTTCACCGAGTACATTTTCGGCGACGGCGCCTCCAGGTCGTATCTCTATCCCATCCTTGCGCCGGACGGCACTCCTCTCACCCGCGACTTCCCGATGAAGCAGACCCCTGGCGAGGAGACGGATCATCCCTGGCACCGGTCGATGTGGTTCGCCCACAGCTTCGTCAACGGCGTCGACTTTTGGAATGAAAAGGGCGGCGACCAGGGCAATTCACCTTCCGAGAAGGGGCACACCGAGGTCGCCGGGACCGTCGAGACGGTCGATGGGCCAACAGGAATGATCAAGGTGAGCGACAACTGGGTGACGCCTGCCGGCAAGCTGATCTGCACGGATAACCGGGTGATCGGGTTTCACGCGGATGCCACGGGCCGATTCATCGATTTTGAGATCACGGTCCATGCGCTGGCCGACACTCCGCTCGTGTTTGGCGACAACAAGGACGGCACGATGGCCGTTCGGCTGGCCGAGTGGATGACGATGCCGCACAAGGTGAAGGGGGTCGATACCGGTGGAAGCGGCCAAATCGTCACCGCCAGGGGCGACAGCGGCAATGCCGCCTGGGGAAAACGCGCCGATTGGTGCGACTATTGTTCGCCTCGCAATGGAACGACCTACGGCGTCGCGATCTTCGACAGTCCCGGGAACATTCGCCATCCGACGTGGTGGATGGCGCGCTCCTACGGACTCTTCGGCGCGAACCCCTTCGGCCAGCACGACTATGAGAACCTGAAGGACCAGCCGCATGCCGGGGACTACACGATTCCCGCCGGCGGAAGCCTGACGCTGCGCTACCGCTTCTATTTCCACACGGGGGACACCACCGCCGCGAATATCGCCGGCCATTACGCCGACTACGCCAGCGGCCACTGACCATCCAAACTCCGAACTCCTATGCCGACACACACGCTCAACCGCCGATCATTCCTAAGGACCACCGCGCTCGCCACCGCGGGCGTCGCCCTGTCCGCGCGTTCATGGTCCCAGGTCGTTGGGGCCAATGGCGACGTTCGGGTCGCCGTCGTGGGCCTAAACGGCCGCGGCAAGAACCACCTTGAGAGCCTCTCAAAGGTCAAGGGAGCGCGTGTCGTCGCTCTGTGCGATGCCGACTCGGCGGTATTGAAGCGCGCGGCCGCGGCCGTTGGCGGAGGCGTCGAGACCTTCGGGGACATCAGGGAACTCCTCGCTTCGCCCGACGTGGATGCGATCACGATCGCGATGCCGAACCACTGGCACTCGCTCGCGGGGATCTGGGCGATGCAGGCCGGAAAGGACATCTACGTCGAGAAGCCGGTCTCCCACAACATCTGGGAGGGAATCCAGCTGGCCACGGCCGCCAAGAAGTACAACCGGGTCGTTCAGGCCGGCACCCAAATCCGCTCCGGCGAGGGGCTTCAGGAGGCGGTCGCCTGGGTCCGTTCGGGGGCCATTGGGAAGATCACGGCCTCCCGCGGCTACTGCTACAAGTTCCGCGCCAGCATCGGGCAGTGCGGCGAGACCCCTCCCCCGCCCTCGACCGTCAACCTCGACCTCTGGTGCGGTCCGTCGCCCCTCGCCGCGCCGCACAGGTCCAAGTTCCACTACAACTGGCACTGGTTCTGGGAGACGGGAAATGGGGACGTGGGAAACCAGGGCATCCACCAGATGGACGTCGCGCGTTGGTTTCTTGGAGAGAGCGGGCTTCCCCGCCATACGATGAGCGTCGGCGGCCGCGTCGGCTACGTTGACGACGGCCAGACCCCGAACACGCAGGTGGTGATCCACGACTATGCGACTGCGCCGTTGATTTTCGAGGTGCGGGGGCTGCCTGCCAAGGCGAGCGCCGCGGCGGGCCCCGACCAGGGCACCGCTGAGGCGGCGGATGCCGCGGCCAGCCTCATGGACGACGTGCGGGGGGTTAAGATTGGCAACATCATCGAATGCGAGGGCGGCCGCCTTGTGACGAACTCCTACTTCGAGGCGCGCGGCTATGACAGCGGGGGCAACCTGCTCAAGGAGTTCAAGGGCGTTGACCGCCACATGCAGAACTTCATCGACGTGGTCCACAGTCGCCGGACCACCGATCTCTACGGCCCGATTGACGAGGGGCGCGTCTCGAGCGCCCTTTGCCATCTTGGCAACATCTCGCACCAGGTCGGATCCAAGGTTGCGGCGGGAGAGGTCCGCGAGTCGATCGCCGGCGACTCCGTCCTGACCGAGGCCTACGGCAGGATGGCGGAGCACCTGGGGCGCAACAACGTGGACCTGGGGAAGACGCAGCTCACGCTCGGGGCGCCGTTGGCCATCGATGGCCAGGAGGAGCGCTTCACCGGCGAGAATTCGTTCCTCGCGAATGCGCTCCTTACTCGCGAGTACCGCGCGCCCTTCGCCGTCCCGCAGCTTGCCTGATTCGGTCCAGACCGTGTTCGTGACGCGGACGGAGCCGTCTCCGCGAGATGACTCACCGGCCCAAGCGATGATGCGGTCGGCCGCGAAAATCTCTTCCCTCTTTGTGCACCCGTTCGTAGCCTCTCATCTGTCGCCCCGGTTCGGTCGTTCCTGGGCCAAAACCCCATGACGTCCAGTCCGTCAATTTCCCGGCCCGAGCACAGCAATTACCGCTGGGTGATCTGTGGCCTGCTGCTTTTTGCGACGACGTGCAATTACCTGGACCGGAATGTCATCAGCTTCCTGAAGGAGTACTTCTGCACGCCGGAATCCAAGGGCGGCTTCGGCTGGTCCAATACCGACTTTGGGAACCTGACCGCGTGCTTCACGTTCTTCTACGCCGGCATGACCGTGATCGCGGGCTGGATGATCGACAAGATAGGCACGAAACTGGGCCTCGCCCTTTCGCTCTCCCTCTGGTCCGGGTTCGGGATCCTCAACGCGTTCGCGGGCCGGCTCGTCATCATGCACATGGTGATCCGGAGCGCGTTCGGCTTTGGCGAGGGCGGCAATTTCCCGGCCTCGATCAAGACCGTCGCCGAGTGGTTCCCGAAGCGCGAGAGGGCCTTTGCAACGGGCATCTTCAACGCCGGGTCCAACCTCGGCGCGATGGGTGCCTCGCTGTTTGTCCCCTGGTGCCTCATCCACTACGGCAACGCTGCGGGGTGGAAGATGGCCTACATCCTGACGGGCGCCGTCGGGCTCATCTGGCTCATTTTCTGGTTCTGGCTTTACGACACCCCGAAGGCGCAGAAACGCCTCTCCCAGGAGGAGTACGACTACATCCACAGTGACAGGGATCCCGGGGCGCTCCTGGACAACGCAGGCGACACCGCAAAGATCCCCTGGTTCAAGCTCTTGGGCTACCGTCAGACCTGGGCCTTCGTCTGGGGCAAGTTCCTCACCGACGGCGTCTGGTGGTTCTACCTTTTCTGGCTGCCCGACTACTTCATCAAGCAGTTCGGAATGACGTCGAGCGAGGTGCGCCTGCCGACCTTCACGGTCTTCGGGGTCGCCATCATCGGAAGCATCTACGGCGGCAGCATCCCGATGGGTTTCATCAAGCGGGGAATGCCGGTCTACCGGGCGCGCATGCTCTCGATGCTCCTGATCGCGCTCTTTCCTCTGTGCGTGCTCAGCACGCAGTATTTTGGGGACGTCTCCCATTTCGGCAAGAATGCCGCGGTGCTGGCGTGCGCCACGATTTGCATCGCGGCGGCGGCGCACCAGGCGTGGTCGGCGAACCTCTTCACGACGGTGTCCGACATGTTCCCAAAGAAGGCGGTCGCCACGGTCACGGGCATCGGCGCCATGGCCGGCGGCCTCGGGGGTGTCCTGATCGGGAAGGTGCCGGGCGCCCTCCTCGACTCTGTCGCAAGGACCCCCCAGTCGGCCTATGCGATCATGTTCCTCTTCTGCGCCTCGAGCTACCTGATCGCTTGGGGCATCATAAAGATCCTGGTTCCCCGCCACACGGTCATCACGGACCTTTAGGCCGGCCCGTGGGGTAAGCTGGCGGCGTTATGGGGTCTTCACCTATTCGGGCGTACTTTGGGGATGGAACGGGCACTCGGCCGGGTTTCGGCAGTCAAGGTGCCCAATGAACACACTTACCAGCCAGATTCGGCGCGATCGCGGCGCCTCCCTCCGGATCGCCGGCGCCCTCGGCCTGCTGTCCGTCGCCGGACTCGCAACTCCCGCATTCGCGACCTCCCTCATGCTGGGCGACATTTCCCTGAACATTGTTGTCGACGCCCCTCCGCCGCCCCCGCGGCAGGAGGTCATCGTGGGAGTCAGTCCGGGTGCCGATTTCGTCTGGGTCGGTGGCTACTGGGACGGAAGTCCCGGCCATTATGTCTGGGTCGGGGGCCGTTGGGACCATTCGCCCCACGGGCATGGCCAGCAATGGTCCGCTCCCCATTGGGACAAGGATCGCGATGGCCATTACCACCAGACCAAGGGTGAATGGCGCGATAGCGGCCCGAAGCACTGATAGGTCGGGTTGACGGTTGTTGCGTTGGAGGAAATCCGGCCGCCGAAGCGGGCAGCGGGTGGTCATCGATCACCCCGCACGAACGTGCCCTAACCTGCGCGGCCGGGATGAGTTATGGCACTCAAGGCGGAGCTGTGACGCTCAAAAACCTTGCTAATCGCAACCTGCCATTCCTGCATATTTGTTCGGCAAAACCCCCACTTGGTAAGCTTCCAACGACAACATTCCATGACCCGCGTCCTCCTGACCACCACGTCCTTCCAGGACACCCCCGGCGTTCACCACGAGCTCCTCGCAAAGGCGGGATATGAAGTCGTGCGCGAGCGCGGGCCCCTGCCGGAGGCCCGCATGCTTGAGCTGGTCGGTAATTTTGACGCCTATCTCTGCGGCGACGATGCCTTCACAAGGGCCGTGATCACGAAGGCGCTGCCGCGCCTTAAGGTGATCAGCAAGTACGGCATCGGACTCGACAAGATCGACGTCCAGGCAGCGACGGACCTGAAGGTGCCGGTCCTCTTCACCCCCGGGGTCAACCACGTGACGGTGGCCGAGCACACGTACGCGCTCCTTCTCGCCACGGTTCGAAACCTGGTCGTCGAGGCAAACATTGTGACCCAGGGGAAGTGGACCCGAATAACCGGGACGGAGGTCTTTGGAAAAACCATCGGGATCGCCGGCCTCGGCCGCATCGGCAAGGAGGTCGCGATCCGCGCAAAGGCGTTCG
>Ga0206876_1088_pt1 | contig 25754 bp, 25 predicted proteins | sample Alteio_BWOrgCont_10_FD_152619 | JGI IMG/M metagenome (GOLD analysis project Ga0206876, IMG submission 152619) | Enriched cells from forest soil in Barre Woods Harvard Forest LTER site, Petersham, Massachusetts, United States -... | ecosystem: Environmental > Terrestrial > Soil > Temperate forest >...
TTTTATTGTCATGATCATATCCGCCATCGGACTGATGGTGATACTGAGTCGGTTTGTTCCTAACCCCGACTTGCATGTCAAAGACACCGATTGGACTGAGTAGCTCCTGCACCCGGGAGCTTTTCTTTTTTATTTTGCCATATTCCAAAGCATGTCGAAGAATTTCTTGTAATCTTCTGATACTTCTTTGGATTTTATAATGTAGAGAAGCGCAGGGTTTGCAAAGCTATAAAACGTTACCGTATCAAAACGAACCACCGTTGATACAACCGATTTGGGTAACATATCAAGCACTTTATATTCGAAATTCGAAAGGACTGCTTGTGCACGCTTCATATACGGAATATCACTCGTAGCAGCTATAAACTTACTTTTCAATCCTCTACTCTCTGCGATGCGGGAGTTTTCTTCATAGTGATCCCCGAAGAAATCCATAAATGCTTCGCAATTCCCACCAATAATATATTGCGTAATATTTTCAGGAAGGCTATGAACAAACCGTTCTTCAAAATCCAATATCTGCCGTGTGCCGCGAAATACTTCAAAATCTTGCTCTGCACCAATGGCAGAAATATACGAAAGCTCGCGCGCTGCATGCTCGGCGGTTTCTAACTGCCGTTTTGCTAAGTGCGTTATGTACTGAGGGGGGAGTGCTTTGTACTGTGTGCGTGCGCCCGATGGAATTTCTTCAATCAACCCAAGCGTCAGAAGTTTTTGCAGTGAATTATGCACATACTGCCGATGCAGTTCTAATCTGCCCGCAATTTTTGAGCCACCAAACGGCTGACCTCGTTCTAGTAGAAAGATATATACAGCCGCATCATTCTCCGTAAGCCCCATGGGCTTCAGCAATTCAACTATTTCCTGATTTTTTTCTGTCATAGCTATATATGACATATTACTCTATATACTATATAAATCAAGGAATTTATGTATATATTTTTGTCATACTAATTATTGACCAAATACTATAAAAGTGTCAGAATACGTGAGGATGAACAATGACATAGGAGGGACACTGTGGAACATGTTGGAGAACTTCTCAGGGCGATTGTAAAAAAGGGTGAGTTTCTTCCCGAAGACAAGAGTCTATTGGAATACTCGATGAACCGGAAGCGTTTAGATACAGTAGTCGAAGAAATCATCACAACTAAACACGGCCTTTTGGGCACCGGGGATTATGAGATTGAAACCCTGATATATGAAAAACTCGCTCGTAGGACAGATTGCACACTCATGCATCTGCTGCGATTGTATTTCGAGGGAGAACTGTCGTATTTTAACGAATCTGCACCGATTATTTGGCGAGATAAAAATTGCCTCATAAAGCAGTTCGTGGAGAGATCAACGCTCCGACAGTACAAGAAGGCTGCCATGTATGTATATGGTTTCGAAGATGATGGGGCCCGACATACAGCGAGCGACCTCTTAACTGATTTTCCTCACCCAGGGTTACCAAAACGCGAAAAAGAATCTCTCAAAATTATCGGGAACAACTACCAAGAGTTCGCGAGCAAAGAAATGGTGACGCTCATCGACGCCATAATCACTATTCGGAACACGCGGCGAGAGAGAGGCGGCGGATACAGACCTTTATCTCTCGCATATTTCATAGGTGGCCCTCGCTGATAAGAAACTCTGCCTGAAAGGAGACTATAGATGAGTGACTTCGAAAAAATCCACCTCTCGCTGAAAATGTGTTCATACTTCACGGCGGCGGGGGCTACTCTTGATGAAATGAAAGTCCTAGCACACGAGGTATCGCTAGGGTGGCCGTTCCACGTTGCAATTTTGAAGGTCATCCGAGGTGAAAGTGAAATCTGCTATGCGGGGGCAAACAAAGATCTTGAAGACTATTACCGCCTAAAGGCTGAAATTGCCCTACAAACTCGCAAAGACCTCACCATCAAGGAAGTGTTCACTTGGGAATGTTGCCAGGCACTTGGGTTGAATAAGGGAACTCTTACTCGAGTTCTTCACTGCATGAGGAACGATGATATAGAAACTTTGGCTCAATTGGTCAGATGTAGAGAGGATAAGCTCTTAAGAACGCCAAATATGTCACGAAGGAGTGTCCATTTGATAAAAGAGGTTCTAGGTTCTATGAATCTTCATCTGGGTATGTACCAAGAGGACGACAGATGAGAACGAAGCGGCACCCACCAGGTGCCGCTTTTTATTTCCTTCTCTGCCCGTGGAATTTTTTGTGCACTTCGGCTAGATGTTTGTCGGTAACGTGGGTATAAACCTGCGTAGTGGTGATGTTGGCATGTCCAAGAAGGGCTTGGACGGAGCGGAGGTCGGCGCCGTTTTGTAAGAGGTCGGTTGCAAATGAGTGTCGGATAACGTGCGGCGTAACTTTGCGAGTGATACCAGCCTTGGTTGAATATTTTTTAACTAGGCGCTCGACTGAGCGGGGAGTGAGACGAAGATCTTTAGCATTTTTTGCATTTTTCCCCATCTGTATAAATAGTGCTTCTTCTATGTCGCCGCGCTTATCTAAATATGCTTTGATACATGCCTTTGCTTCAGCAGAGAGAAAGACCACACGGACTTTTTCGCCCTTGCCGCGGATTGAAAATTCATCACGCGTTAAATCCAAATCTCTATTTAATGAACACAACTCTGAAACACGTAAGCCGGTTGAGAAAAAAAGTTCGAGGATTGCACGATCTCTTAGAGCCGCGAGGTTAGGGACCCCCTTCTTCGCCAAGGCTTCGAAGGGCGCGCGCATCAATCGTTCAAGTTCTGCAGACGTAATTAAATCCAAATCGCGGGCGCCAACTTTTGCAAGCTCTATACGTTCTGGGTTGAGCGACTCAATATCGCGCTTGCGCAGGAATTTTAAAAATGCGCGCAGCGAAATCATGTAGTAGTTCTGTGTTTTGTGCTTCATCGTGCCTGCAACACCGGGGCGGCGGTTTAATGCGATACGAAATTCGCGAATGGAGCGTTCGGTTATGTCTGCCGGTTTTTTCGCTTTTGAAAATGCGAGATATTCGGAAACATAGTGGTCGTAATTTTCAGTCGTCTTGGGGCTGCGGCCCTTCTCAATTTCGAGATATTCGAGGAATTCGGTTTTGAGTAACTGAAGGTCTTGTGCCATAGAAATATTCTACCCCACAAAGCGTCGCACAATAAAAGAAAAAGCCGCCCCGCAGGTGGGACGGCTTATTTAGTAGCGGTAGGAAAAACCTAGATATAATTCTTTGCCTCCAATGAGGGGCATGTTGCCAAGCGGCAACCGCACGCCTTTGAAGCTAAGCCCCAAAGGTGAGGGAGGACAGGGTTCGCCGCGCCATTCCTCCATTGCGAATGGTCGAGTGCGGTCCGCCGCCTCATTCAGGATTATCTCGCGCTGATTTGCTCGGACTTTAGCTTGGTACCACTCCAATGCCTCCTGTCCATTACTGACCTGTGCCTGTGCGGGACAGGAGGCAATCACAGAAAGCAGGAGAGCGGCCATACGCACGATATGTGGCATCGATCACTCCTATACACTGAAAGGGCAAAGCTAAAATAACCTTAGCATTAAAGGCTAAAATCCGATATACTTGACAGAAATAGTATTTAGGGTATATAATTTATGCCCAGTTCTTCGAGATTCACCTGAGTTGGCTTCGGCCGCTCGCAACAATAGGTTACCTCCATGTCCATCCTTGAAAATAAGGTGTTTACAGGTGCGCTTACCACAACACTCTTCATCGTGGTGTGCATCGTCATCAACGTTCTAAATCAGGACTGGGCCGGCACAGAGTGGGATCACGTGCTCAGCAATGCCCCTTATTGGGGAATCGCTGGTGGCCTGTGCCTCATTCTCTACAAGGCCCTGACCTACAGCGCGAGCCGCCCGAGCATTCGCATCTACGACGCGCGCAGGTAACCAAGTTTCCGGTCGCGCTTCCAGTGCGACTGGTTAGCGCCCATCCGCCTTAAGTGATGGGTTTTGAGTCCCCGGTTCTAACACGAACTGGGGACTCCTTTTATATAAGGACACATACACCCCCTTGCGTAAACCACAAGGGCGTGCTAAGATATGTATACATGCTTACGATGAAGAAAAAGGCAAAAGTCATCAAGGAAGTTGCTATAAACGACAAGGACACCGGCTCGCCGGAGGTCCAGATTGCCGTTTTGAGCCAGCGCATTGAGGAACTTACGTCACATTTAAAAAAACACTTGAAGGACAAGCACTCGCGCCGCGGCCTTTTGCAGATGGTCGCCGACCGCCGCACTCATTTGAAGTATTTGGAGACAAGCCACAAGAAGCGCTATAGCGCTATTGTTAAGAAGCTCGGTTTGAAGAAGTAACCCGCCTGCCAGCGAGGCAGGTTTTTATTACAGGCACCCGCGTTCACTCTTTCTTCGTATACACTGGAGTAAGTTCAGTTTGTTCGCATTTTTTAATTAAGTTCTCATTTTTATGGCAATCATTAAACACAAAAGCCAGCGCGTCGGCATTTTTATAGACACGCAAAATCTCTACCACAGCGCAAAAAACTTATACAAGGCAAAGGTTAACTTCGGCCAAGTCGTTAAGGAAGCGGTCGCGGGTCGCGTGCTTATCCGCGCCGTAGCCTACGTTATCCGCACCGAGTCCGAGGAGGAGAAGAGCTTCTTTGAAGCGCTCAACAAGCTCGGTATTGAAACCAAGGTCAAGGATATCCGTGTATTCGCCGGCGGCGCAAAAAAAGCCGATTGGGACCTTGGGACAGTTATCGACCTTGTCGCAATGGCACAGAAGCTCGACACTATTATTATCGCCACCGGTGACGGCGACTTTGTCCCTGTTGTGGAATATCTCAAGTATGCCCACGGCTGCCAAGTGGAAGTTATCGCATTTGGTAAAAGCTCTTCGGGGCAGCTGCGCGAGGTAGCTGATGATTTTATCGACATGTGCGACGCCCCTCGTAATTTTCTTATTAACTACAAAGGTGGCGGGGGTCCGCGAAGTTTCCTCCCTGGATTCCGTTCAGCAGCAGACACGGCCCCTCCAACTGAAGACGAGGGTGTCGATGTAGGGCAGGAAGTCTATGACGACTCTGAAACAGAAGAGGCGTAGAGACATCGTATAAAAAGAAAAACCGCCGGTCCCTGTATAGGGTCGGCGGTTTTTGCTAGTGGTGAGACGCGAAGTAGTCGTCCACAACATAGCTGAATACGATGATCACCACAATACTGAGCGGCACGGATCTCCAAAACCATTTGGAGAGAGTCGTGACCTCAGGCGCATACCGGCTGATGAACGCATCGCCGACGAGCGGAAAAAGAAAGAGGAGCCCCACATACGTGAGAGCGAGCAGCACTGCGTGCACCATTACTATGTCTCCCATTCATGCAAGTTTATGGTCGTGATGCGCGGCGCTCTCTTACGCTTATTGCCCCGCCACACCTGATAACAGAAGACCGGGATCAGCAAGATACTGGGCACGGATACCAATAGCTTCCAGTTCTTCATGGATTTCTCCGCCTGTTTAAAAGGCCGTCGGGATACCGAACCGGCTGACATTTCGTTATAGTTATACATTCTAAATTAGAAAAGTCAAATAGTAGTCTATGAGGGATTTTTGCCTTAGAGTATCTATATGCAATCCAAAAAATTTGAAACGGAAATTGGCGGAAAGAAGCTCTCTGCAGAATTTACCGACCTAGCGGAGCAGGCGAATGGTTCGGTTATTGTGCGCTACGGCAACACGGCGTTGCTTGCCACAGCCGTGATGTCCCACCGCACGCGCGATGACATAGATTATTTCCCCCTGAGTGTCGAATACGAAGAACGTTTTTATGCGGCAGGTACCATAGGCGGTTCGCGCTTTGTGCGCCGCGAAGGCAGGCCAAGCGAGGCGGCGATACTTACAGGCCGCGTTGTGGACAGAACTATCCGCCCGCTTTTTCCACACCATTTGCGAAATGAAATACAGGTGATCATTACAATGCTCGCACTTGATGAGGAAGATCCGGCGGCAGTGGCAGTAAACGCGGCATCACTCGCGCTCGCGACATCGGACATTCCGTGGGGCGGCCCTGTAGCGGCGGTCCGTATCGGTAAAAAAACATCTGGTGGTTTTATAATCAACCCTACATATAAGGAGCGAGAGGAAAAAGACATGGTGCTCGACGTGCTTGCGTGCGGCAAAGACCGCATGATTAACATGATCGAGGTTGGGGCACACGAAGTGTCTGAGGAGGATGTTGCAAATGCATTTGTGCAGGCAACGGCCGAACATGACAAAATTTTAGAGTGGCAGAAAAAAATAATTGCAGAACTCGGTAAGGCAAAACGCGATGCGACGAAGCCAGAAATCCCTGCGGCACTTTCCGAACTTTTTGAAACTGAATTTAAAGACAAACTTTTTGCTGCAGTCTTTTGTGGAAAGCCAAATAAAGACGCTATTCACGAAGTGCAGGACGAATGGAAAGCAAAACTAAAAGAAGAAGTATATGCGGAAATAAATCCAGGGATGGCGAAGCGTTTTTTGGAAGATAAGGTCGACGAAGCAATTCACTACGGGGCAGTTGAGGAAAATAAACGTGCAGATAATCGTACGTTTGATGAAGTACGTCCATTGTTTGCAAAAGCAGGCGGCGTTTCGGAAATCCTGCATGGCTCGGGCATTTTCTATCGCGGAGGTACGCACGTCTTTTCGGCACTCACGCTCGGCGGCCCCGGCGATTCGCAAGTGATTGACTCGATGGAAGAGCATGACGTGAAAAAAAGATTCATGCATCACTACAACTTCCCACCGTATTCGGCAGGGGAGACAGGCCGCGTTGGCGGCATCAACCGCAGAGCTACTGGCCACGGTGCACTTGCAGAAAAAGCACTCCTTGCAGTTATCCCACCAATGGAAACATTTCCATACACTATTCGTTTGGTGTCCGAATGTTTGGCATCAAACGGTTCTACGTCGATGGGTTCGGTTTGTGCATCAACCCTTGCATTGATGGATGGCGGCGTGCCACTGAAAGCACCGGTTGCAGGAATTGCGATGGGGCTGATGTTGTCGATGAACGGAGACGGTCGCTATAAAGTATTGACCGACATCCAAGGGCCGGAGGACGAATTCGGCGACATGGATTTTAAAGTTGCCGGCACGCGCGCGGGAGTTACCGCAATACAGATGGACATAAAGCTGGACGGCATCCCCGTGCCTATTTTGGTTGAAGCACTCGCAGGCGCAAAAGCTGCGCGCATGCACATACTTGATGTGATTGAAAAAGAAATCCGGGCACCGCGCGCAAAAATTTCTCCACGTGCTCCGGAAATTATCACGATGCACGTGCGTCCCGACCAAATTGGCTTGGTAATTGGTGGTGGTGGCAAAACTATAAATGGAATCCGGGATGTTTCCGGCGTTACGGACATCACTATTGAAGACGACGGTTCCATATTTATCACCGGTAAAAACGGAAGTGCCGAGAAGGCGAAGGTGATGATTGAAGGGTTGGTAAAAGAATATAAAGCGGGCGAGGTGTACGATGGCGAAGTAACGCGGTTGATGGACTTCGGTGCGTTTGTGCGCATCGGCCCTGGTAAGGATGCCGAGGGGTTGGTACATGTTTCTGAAATTGCGCCATTCCGCATCGATAAAATTTCTGCAGCGCTCGCTGTTGGCGACAAGGTTCGGGTTATGATTAAGGAGATAGACGAGAAAGGCCGCGTTAATCTTTCAATTAAGGCTGCGGACCCTGAGTTCGCCGCGCGAAAAGGACTGCAGCCGTCTACACAAACCAATGCCACAGGAACCTCAAGACAATCATTCGGGGGCGGGGGACATAGACCTCAATAGCATTCTGCTGCCAAAAAAAGAGATCCATTCCGTCGATTCTGCACAACGCATCGACGCAGGTTCTTTGCTTGCGCAAGAGCAAAATGCGGCTGTGTTTGGATCTTCGCAGCAACCCTCTGACGCCGCTAAAGCGGCGCAACCGGGTTCTGCTCCGATTCCACCGGCGCCTACTCCGACGATCACCAAAAAACCAGAAAGTGTCGGGCCGCTCGAAACGTATCAGGGGGATATTGCGCGTGTCGTGCACGATGAGGGAGTTTCGGTTGTGTCGATTGCCGCAGCAGAAGCAAACCGCCGAGGCGATGCTCCGCTCCAAAATGAGCAAACAAAAACTACGGGAAGCAGTGCACGTACCGCTATCTTTATTGCACTCGGAATACTTTTGTTGGTAGCTGGGGGAGGCGCACTCGCATGGTATGCATTTTTTAATAACGCCCCGTTGCCCGCGCAGACGGTCGGCACATCTCCGTTTATGTCCATCGATGGGACAAGCGTTGTACAACTCCCCACCGACGCAACAAGCGACAGCGCAATGGACATACTCGTCGCGGCAAAAAATTCTGTCTCATTATCACTTGGGCTCGTCGGGCAACTGTATGTCGAAAGCGCCGCGACAAGCAGCAGCTCCGGCCCGACCTACGAAGACTCGTCTGCACTATTGTCACTGCTGGCACCCGACATCCCGCCAACCCTGCTGCGCGATATCGACCCCGTGTACATGCTTGGCGTACACTCGTATGGCATCAACCAGCCATTTTTAATTTTGAAAGTTGATTCGTACGAGCAGGCATATGCCGGGATGCTCGCATGGGAGGGAACAATAAAAACTGATTTGACGCCGCTCTTTACATACGTGCCGCCGCCAGTGATGAAGCAAGTCCAAGTACAAGCTCCCGCCACCACAACCTCAACAAGTTCTTCGACCGAAGATGTTGCGTCGGGGTTGCCGTTTGTGCAAACGGGCTTCACCGACCAAATTGTCGACAATCACGACGCGCGCGTGCTCGAAAATTCTGACGGCACAATTTACTTCCTCTGGACCTTCCTCGACAAACAAACTATCGTCATAACCACAAACCCAGATACGCTCGAGGCGATAATCACCCGCCTGACAAACGCCCCTGTAACCGCATTGCCGGCCAGCCAATAACACGAAAGCGGCGGGTACTGTTTTCTGGTATTATGCCGGATATGGATAAAAAAACTGTTTCCCATTTTAAACAAAAACTTACTGATGAACTCGGGCGCGTCGAGGTAGAGTTGCGTTCGCTCGGTTGGAAGAACGAGGCAGGCGAATGGGACGCAAATGGTGGGGACATTGACCAGACCGCGACGGAATCGGATGAACTCGGTGACCGCCAAGAGGCGTATCAGGAAAATCGCGCGGAAATAGACGAAATACAAATCCAGTGGAAAAACATCAAACGCGCACTTGAAAAAATCGAGGAGGGCACCTACGGCGTGTGCGAAATCTCCGGAGAAGAAATCGAGGAGGACCGCCTTGAAGCAAACCCGTCGGCACGCACCTGCAAAGCCCACATGGACGAAGAGGCGAGTTTGGGAGTGTAAGACTTTATCTTTTCTTGATATTTATTTGATTTTTCTCTGTTATTCATGTTTTAGAGTTGGGAGATGCAGTATGCTCGTGTGTTTGGTGCACAAACATCTCTTCTTTCACCAACGCTCGTTTCTATAGAAACCGATCTGTCGCGCGGCCTCCATTCATTTACCATAGTTGGCCTGCCGGACAAGGCGGTGGAGGAAAGCCGCGACCGTGTTGCCGCGGCAATTAAGCATTCGGGTTTCGACTCACCCAAAAGCCGCAATCAAAAAATTGTCATTTCATTAGCGCCCGCAGACTTGAAAAAAGAAGGCCCGATGTTTGACCTGCCAATTGCACTTTCGTATTTACTTGCGGCAGACGATATCCGTTTTGATGCGGAACATTATTTGTTTGTCGGGGAACTTTCGCTTGATGGCGACCTGCAACCGGTGCGCGGAATCTTACCGCTTGTTGCCGAGGCAAAGCGTCGCGGGAAACGCGCAGTGTTTGTCCCAAAACAAAACGAACGCGAGGCGGCTCTTGTGGGAGGCATTGAAATTTATGGGGCAAAAAGTTTAGGCGAAGTCATCGATCATATCAACGAAAAGAAACAGGCGGGTAAAAGGGAAATTGTTCAGTTACTCCCCGCACCCCAAACAGAACTCCTGCCAGCACTCGCTGAAACACAATTTGCGTTTGAAGATATTCGCGGGCAGGGGAACGCAAAACGTGCCGCGATTATTGCCGCGGCGGGTGGACACAATTTAGGATTGTCAGGGCCGCCCGGCACCGGCAAAACAATGCTGGCCCGCGCACTTGCCTCCGTGTTGCCGCCACTTTCGTTTGACGAAATGCTCGAGGTTAACGGCATACATTCGGTCGCGGGAGTGTTGCGCGAAGAACTGCTGACCATGCCGCCCTTCCGCGCACCGCATCACACCTCAAGTTATGTTTCCATAGTTGGAGGAGGTGCTAGCCCCAGGCCAGGTGAAGCAACGCTCGCGCACAGGGGCGTTTTATTTTTGGATGAGTTCCCTGAGTTTGATAGGCGCGTGATAGAAGCATTGCGCCAGCCGCTCGAAGATAGAGTCATCGCCGTTGCGCGTGCAAAAGGTACTGCATTATTTCCGGCGCGCTTTACACTCGTTGCCGCGATGAACCCGTGCCCGTGCGGCAACTTGGGCCACCCCGACATCGCGTGCACGTGCAGCCCGCACACGCTCGAGAGGTATCGCAGAAAAATTTCAGGGCCTATAGCCGACCGCATCGATTTGTGGATGACTATGGGGCCCGTTGATTTACCGGGGCTCGGGAAAAAATCCGTGCGCGGCTCGGAGACCACAGTGGCGCGCAAACAAGTACTTGATGCTCGAACTATGCAGCACGACAGACATTTGCATATTAAAAAATCCTCAACTCCGCACAAATTAAATAGCGACTTGTCGCCGCGTGAACTTGAAGAACTCATTCCACTTACCGAAAGTGTCCGTGCAACATTAGAAAAAGCAGGGCAGCGACTCTCACTTTCCCCGCGCGCCTTCCACCGTGTTATAAAAGTCTCCCGAACCATTGCCGACCTCGACGGCTCGCCGGATATCAACGAATCGCACGTGCTCGAAGCACTGCAGTATCGACAACGCAAGGCGTGATTTGCGTTTTACATGTTTTTTGGTACAGTCGCCGCAGAAGTCGTATGCAATAAGATGCAGGAGGAGCTCATGGCTAAGTCTAAAAAGACTATCTTTGCGATGGCAATCAATGCCCCGCACGGTTCAATTGACACTAAAACACTACAGAATGTGACAGAGAAGTATCTCCCGCCAAAGTCATATCTGATGAAGGGTGGCAAAAAGGATCCTCAATATCTCGGCTTTGCATATGCAAGTGTGCTGTCGAGGCGGGACGATATTATGAAATATGGCTTTAAACTTCCGTCACGTTTTGCCGAATTACAAGTCCTAGCACTCTCCACCCTTCGCGCAAATTCGAAAGCGACGCTGGGTCTTGCCATCTATTGCAAAAACGCCGACTTGGGCCAGAATATGTTCGGACATTTCGAGTGTCGAGCCTTACTTATGGCGCGGGAGGACCGTAATCCTCTAGACTGGGCGCTCAACTGGCGTCCCTTCGTAGCGGAGGCCCTAGTTCCTTGGCCTCCTGAAAGTCCTTCCTCCGCCGCTCGTGAGGCATGGGGCAAACAGGCCGAGAGTACGTTGGGCTTCATCGTCGGAAATGTCGTCCAGCGCTGGAAGCAGTGGGCGAAAGAAAACGCATAACGCGACCTTCGGGTCGCGTTTTCTTTTACAAAATTTTATGTTTAGTAGCTGCTGCCAAGTGGCATGGAGGCGAATGGGTTTTGTGCACCGCGGACTTCAAAGTGGAGGTGTGGGCCGGTTGCTTCGCCTGTCATACCGACACGGCCTATAGTGTCACCTTGTCCAACTTCAGCACCTGCGTGGGTCAATACGCGGCTCATGTGCGCATACAACGTTTGTGTGCCGTTTGGATGCTGGATAACAACGTAATTTCCATAGCCGCCGTTCCATGCACCGTTATCCTGCGCAACTATGACAGTACCTGCTGCCGCTGCATATATAGAGGTGCCTGTCGGCGCACCAATGTCGACTGCATTCCATCCGTGCAAGCCCTGCGTGATAATGCCGCCGGACAATGGCCATGCGAAGTATCCGGCAATAGCAGGGCCGGAGCCTCCAAGATACGGTTCGGTTGTTGCGCCACTTGCAATGCTTGCAATAGCTGCCGCATGCGCGGATTTCGGCTTGGCAGCAGCCTTCGTGCCTGATGATTTTGTTGTTGAAGCCGATGATGCTGCCGGTGCCGGAGTTTCGCCGTTGGGGATGGTGATTGAGTCACCCACTGTTAGTGCTTGGCCGTCGGCCAAACCGTTGTAAACGGCGATGTCATGAGCGTCGGAATTATATTTTTTCGCCAAGGATGAAAGAGTATCGCCCGCGACAACCGTGTGCTCGATGCCGGTAATTGGCAAGATGATAAGTACCTGCCCCGGGTGCACGATACCGTCCGTGATGTCGTTGGCACCAAGGATGGTGTTCACCGACACATCAAACAGATCTGCAATGCCCGAAAGCGTGTCACCGTCGCGAACGGTGTACACACTGATTTGCTGGTTTGTCGGCTGGCTTTCAATATCTGCAGCGGTACCCGACGGGCCTTCCTGTGCAACAAGCGCTGATCCGTCTACCAAGCTAATGTCACCGCCGCCAACCGACGGGCTCGGGTCCAAGTTTATTGCCGGCGCCAACAAGTCCATTGTCTGGGAGTTAGAAGTTGCTCCTGCCGCGCTGCTTTGCACAGCCGAACCTTGCAGCAGGGAAGAAAAAATACTGGCGGATGCCAGCAGTGGTAAACAAAAAGCAAACGAGGCTCCTCCTATAGTGAGAGCAATTAAAAGCGTCTTTTTTGCCTTGGCCGAGAACGGGTCGCCCGCCGGGGAAGGGTCTGTATTATGAGAACGAATAAGCCTAATGTGTGAGCCACGCTCGTGCCGCTTCTGGAATAAAATGGCTCAGCTGAGCCACTTCATTTAATTTTCACCCTGTACTGATTAACTATATAAAAGGAGGAGGGAGGGTCAACTTGACGGCATAGAAACTGTGGATAGTGGTATCTTCAGGTCCAAAATAGCCTTACGACGTGGGATATATCCGGATGCCTAAAAACCCTTTACAGTGGTAAAAACTATTGGCTAATATGTTTACCGTGCCCCGCGTAGCCTTGGCGAAGTAGGGTTATGTGAATTCGCCGGCTTGGGTTACTTTGTATAGGTGAACAGACACGAAGGGCTCAATGAGGCACAAGCGGAGGCAGTTCGGACCACGGAAGGTCCGGTTTTAGTTATTGCAGGTGCCGGAGCCGGTAAAACGAGGGTCATTGCCCACCGAATTTTGGAAATTGTGAACAAGGGAGTACGTCCCGAGCAGATTTTAGCTATTACGTTTACCAACAAAGCCGCCAAAGAGATGCGCGAGCGCGTGCTTGCGTTGTTGGAGCTGCCTACGCAAAGCTTTCCGAGCGGTTCTGGGGAACCGCGGAGAAGTTTTGCTTCGGCCACGCCATTCGTTTCGACATTCCACTCTCTAGGGCTCCAGATCATCAAAGAAAACTACGTACTTTTGGGATACAAGCGGACTCCTACTATATATGACAGGGCAGATTCACTTCGTGAGGTAAAAGCTGCTCTCAAATCTCTTAATAATGAGGAGATTGAACCACGCTCGGCTTTGGGAACAATCTCCAAACAAAAAGGCCTCGGGATAACCCCCGAAGGATACGGACAAAAAGCAGAAATGCCTCGAGACAAGGTGGTTGCGCAGGTATGGGTGATGTACGATCAGGCGCTCAAAAAAGACGGGGCGGTTGATTTTGATGATTTGCTTCTTAAGGCGATGAAATTGCTTCGCGACAATGAAACCGTGCGCGAACGATACCGTGCACGTTGGCGATATATACACATAGATGAATATCAGGACACCAACTCCGTGCAGGCGGAGATGGCGGAGCTGCTTGTCGGAAAAGAACTAAACATCTGCGCGGTGGGTGATGTAGACCAAACTATTTACGGATGGCGCGGCGCTGAAATTGCAAACATTCTGTCGTTCGAGAAAAAGTTTCCGAACACAAAAATTATTTTGCTCGAAGAAAATTACCGTTCAACCAAAAATATTCTTGCAGCAGCAAACGAAATCATTGCAAAAAACGTATACCGCCGCGAGAAGAATCTTTTTACAAAGAATGCCGACGGGGAACAACTTGGCATCTATCAGGCGTTTGATGAAACGGATGAGGCTGGGTTTATCGTGCGCAAGATAAAAGAAGAGATACGGGAGGGAAGGCAGCCGAAAGATTTTTGCGTGCTGTATCGTGCAAACTTCCAATCGCGCGCTATTGAAGAACAATTGCTTGCAGCAAACATAGACTATCAACTCTTAGGAACGCGCTTTTACGAACGCAAGGAAGTGAAGGACGTATTTTCGTTTATTAAAGCTGCAATACACGGGACACCAGGGGATTTGGCGCGCATTGCAAATGTCCCGCCGCGCGGCATCGGTAAAGTAACGCTACTCAAAATGTTAAACGGGGAGGAAGGAAAATTGGGCGGCGCTGTTGCTGAAAAAGTACGCTCGCTGCGTCTGCTGCTTTCAAAAATACATCTGCAGGCAACACAGATGATCCCGTCTGAATTTTTGAAGTTTGTCATTGCAGACTCGGGGTTGGAAAGGATGTTCCGCGAGGACAAAATAGAGGGGCCGGAACGTTTAGAAAACCTCCGCGAATTAGTCTCGCTAGCGGCACGCTACGACGGTATGGCGCTTGGCGAAGGGCTGGATGCCATGCTTGAAAACGCCGCGCTCCAGAGCGACCAAGATGAATTAAAAGAAGATGCAAATGCCGTGCGTTTGATGACCGTGCATGCGTCAAAAGGCCTTGAGTTTCCATATGTTTTTATCACAGGACTTGAAGAAGGATTGTTCCCGTATGCACGCGAAGGAAGTGACGAATCCGACCAAGAAGAAGAGCGCCGTTTGTGTTATGTTGCCATCACGCGGGCAGAGAAAAAAGTGTTCTTAACCTTCGCATCGTATCGAACGGTATTCGGTTCAAAAAACGCAACAATACCATCGCAATTCCTCTCTGATATTTCAGATTCTCTCCTCGTCTGGGAAGCTCCGGAACGATTGGGACGGACAATATATTTAGATTAAATTATGCAACCCTACTCCGCTAAAGCTTCGAAGGGCTTCCTTCGGAAGAAATCCCTCGGGCAACACTTTTTGAAAAGCGCTGCATATCTGCGCGCTATTGCCGATGCCGCACATGTAGAAAAAGGCGATTACGTTTTGGAAATTGGCCCCGGTGAAGGAGCTCTTACAAAAGAATTACTTGCCCGTGGCGCAACAGTACTAGCAGTTGAAAAAGACCACCGCTTGATACCAATGCTTGAAGTAGCGTTCACGCAAGAAATAAAAGAGGGGCGCCTGACAGTAATTGAAGATGATGCACTTCGGTTTGATATATCAAGTCATCTGCCGAATCAAGCGTATAAACTCGTTGCGAATATTCCGTACTATATTACCGGCGCATTATTTAGAAAATTTCTTTCGGGCAACCATCAACCAACCACATTGGTATTTTTAGTTCAAAAAGAAGTGGGGGAGCGCATCGCTAAAGAGAAAAAAGAATCAATCTTGTCGCTTTCAGTGAAGGTATATGGACGCGTGAAATATGTAAAGACCGTGCCGCGCGGTGCATTTTCACCGCCACCTGATGTAGACTCCGCAATACTTTCTATCAATGACATCTCAAAAAATAATTTTGACAATGCGACACATGAAGAAAAATTCTTTCAGCTTGTAAAAGCAGGATTCGCACAGAAACGAAAAATGTTGAAGAAAAATATTTCTGGAATTTTGGGAGCGGGTACTGAAGCTCGCATGCATGCAGCGGGTATTGCAGACACTGCTCGCGCCGAAGACATACCGCTCGAGAAGTGGCTCAAACTTTCACGAACTTAGATAGGGCTCTGGCTTGCCCATTGCATACGTTCGCCATCAAGGCCTGGGATCTCCCACGGTGGATGTGGAACGACGCATGTCCCAGGCTCTGCAGGGAATCCGCCCGGCAAGCAGCACCAGAAAGGTATATCAGCTAAGCCGAGAATTTCCTGCCCAGGATGGGTAGGGGGCGGGACATCAGGGTTTGGGCTAGGAGGAAAGAGTGGTGGAAGCCCTGGCGGAGGAAGCCCGCGCAGTGTTTCTGGTGTCCATATATAGAAAGGTTGTTTCGTTGCGGGGGCAGGGACAATAGTTACCCAATATGATGGGCCGAGATCACTTAAACATGGTATAGCAACAGTTATTCGGCCTCCAAATGAGAGGCCTGTCTTGGCAACCACACTTGGATTTGCATTAGCGACCGCGCTAACACCAGTAGTAAGAAAGTTTGACAGCACAAGGCCCCCAAGGAGAAGTCCTCCTAATACAAGCCCTGTAGTCAGACTACTTCCGCTACCGCTCGAATCAGTGGTGGTGTAATTACTGAATGGGGAAGTAGCAGTACTTGTCGCAGAAGTTACGGGCGGCGTAGAAGTCGCAAAGAGACTCGGGGTAAATTGTGCCGCAACAGGACTCGCCAACAGTAAAAATGAGAGGACGGAGGACAGTATCGGCTTAAGAACATTCATATCCGTATTATACTGTATATATGAAATGGGGCCGGTATCTACCGAGTACGCAGTTTTCTGTTATCGCCCTTTCGTTATTAATATCCGTCGGGCTTGTATACGCTGCCGACCTCGTAACAAAACCCCCGCAAAAGGCGACTGTGGCTGTAGACACGGAAGGGTCATCGGCCACCCAAGCTGATGTTGATTGGCAAACATCTCTTGCTGCCGTACAGGCACAGTCTGGGGTTACCTCGCCTGCTGCACCTGACCAAACAACAGTGGATGGATTACTCCAAGCGGCAAAAGATTCCAACGTGACAGATACTATCTCGCGTTCACTCTTGGTAAATCTTACGAGCGCGGAGTCACAGGGCATGGGTTCTGATATACCCACACAGGACCAACTCGTCACCCAAGCATTGGCCCAAATACCGAGCACCCCTTCCAACATAACGCCCTACACCTCCGACGATCTCACTATTGTGAACGATAGTACTGCCGCACTACATGATTATGGCAATGCCGTTATGAATATTTTTCTTACGGACTCCGACCAAGAGTACGCAAAAACACTCGTCATCATAGACGCGATAACAACCTCAAACGATGAGAGCAAGGTGCCGTTATTCCAACCAATCAAGAAAAAATATCAACTCATAGCGACCGCCCTTGCAGCGGTGCCCGTACCAAAAACATTGGAGCCATTCCATCTTGAGCTGGTCAACGATTATATAAAACTTGCGGCAAACTACGATGGGTTAAGCATGCTTGTCTCCGACCCGATTGAAGGTTTGACATCAGTGCAACAATACAACTCGCTGACACAGGATGCGGAGCAAATGTTCATAAATATCGCGCAATCGCTTGATAAAAACGATATACTTTTCAGTAAGGATGAGCCAGGAGCTACGTGGGCCGTGGTCCTGCAGGCACAGCAGCAACAAAACTGATGAACAGAAAAACCGTTTATATCATCCTTGTAGCGCTCGCGATTTTACTTATCGTGGCACTCTTGTGGTGGTGGTTTTTACGGAAAGAAGGAACTGCGATACAAATGACGGGCACCTTTGGCACTGCACAAAATGCTTCAAGTACGAGCGGTGGTGCAGGGACAGGGCAGGCAACAAACGGCGCTACCAACCTTCCAGGGCAGGCTTCCGCACAACCAAATACAGCGGCACAAACAGGGCAGACAAATATCCAGTTGGGGAACGTAGGTACAGCAAATCAATCTTCTTCAGTGCCCCAAGGTGGCGTGCTCACACAAGCACAAGGCCAGATAGGAGTGCCGGGTGTTATCTGGCTGTCCGGTACGCCGGTGACAACAAGCAGCGCCGCGGGTGCCCCAGGGACCGTGTTTAACCCTACGGCGATAAATCAAATAGCAGAATCAAATCCATCCGGAAGCCTTTCTGGAGATGACAGCATATCAATTGGATCCAACGGCCAACAGACAGGCGGAGGCTCGAGTATATTAGGGTCTCTTGGAACTGCCGCGGCGATAGGCGTAGTGACGTGCACAGTAGTGCCCGCGCTCCAAGCTGCCGCACAGGCACTCTTTGGGGCTCAAGCTGCAGGGGTAAACGCAACGGCTCAGGCTGCTGCCAGCGCTACAAGCCTAGCAGCAGCAGCGAGCGTATCAACGTTCGACTTATCTACAAACACACGCCTGTTGCTTGCCTTCCCGGCACTCGCTTCAACCGTTGGCCAGACAACGGGAGCTCAGACCGCCGGCACAACCATCAGCGATTTCATGGGTTGTATTACGCGCAACATTGCAAAAATCGCACTGCAGCAAATAACGAACAGCGTGGTGAACTGGATAAATTCCGGATTCAACGGCTCGCCATCGTTCGTACAAAATCCGAGCCAATTTTTCCAGCAGACGGCAGACATAGCTGCAGGCAGCTATATTCAAAGTAGTGCGTTGTCATTTTTGTGCAGCCCATTTCAGTTGCAGATTAAAATAGCCATAGCCCAGAGTTACGCAAACCGCAACGCCAACTCCTGTACCCTGACACAGGTCGTGGGGAACATAAATAATTTTATGCAGGGCAATTTTCTTTCGGGGAATTGGGCGGGCATGTTGTCATTTACGACAGTGCCAACCAACAACCCGTTTGGCGCATTCCTATACGCATCAGCGGGCCTAAACACTGCGGTAAACTCGGCGGTGAATCAAAAGCAGCAGCAGCTGACGCAAGGTTCGGGGTTTCTTTCATTCCAACAAAAGCAATGCAATGACGTAACGACAGCACCTGCAGCAACACCAAGCAATACTATTACTGCCAAGCCAGGCGGCGGCTATACGGTATGCAATTGGGTTACAACAACTCCAGGCACAGTCATTGCGGGAAGTTTGAACAACACCTTGAAGGGCTCCATCGACCAGCTCACTGTTGCCCAAAGCTTCGACCAGATAGTTAACGCTCTTATAAGCCAGTTGATGACACGCACATTGCAGGGCGGTCTTTCAAACTTGAGCGGCTCGGGCGGCTATCAAAGCAACTTCTACACCACCGACCAGTTGCAGGCACAGTCAGGGGCACAAACACTCATCACACAAATGCAGAGCGATACCGACGTCGCTGGGCAGTACGCACAAATCCAACAGGGAAGCATTAGTGATATAGAAAATGCGCAGGCGCAACTTAACACTCTCTACAATTGCTGGACGGCCATTGCCACAAGCTCTCCAAACGCTGGGCTAGCAGCATCCAATGCGGCAGAAGCATCGAGCACGCTTGCGTCCCTGCAACCTACCATTGATGGATACAACAACCGCATTACGCTTGCCAATAATGCAATCGTGCTTCTTCAACAATTGGAAAGTGCCGCACTTTCAGTCGGCTCGGCCGACGATGTAACCACGGTTACCAACAATTACAATACCGCGCAGGCTTCGGGACAAATCCCGACACAGGACGACGTGACAAACGCGCAGCAAAACCGCACCACCCTCCAGAGCCAGATGGCCGCACTCAACGTACAAACTGCCGCGACACTCCAACAATGCAATGCTACGCACTAAACTTTCACAACTAAAAAAATTCAAACTGCTCGCGAAAACGATGGTGGGGGTACTGTTACTTCTCGTTATATTTGCACCCGTAGAAGGCCTGCTACGTACGCCAACAGTTGCAGTAGTACACGCGCAAACGCCACCGGCTTCTCCATCATCAACAACTGGTGGATTGGGTAACGGGGTAGCAAACGCTGGTGGTGGTGGCGATATTTCGTGCAGCCTTACAAATGTAAGTCTTTGTATATCCGCTATTATTTATGTATTTGCAGTAAGCCTCCCGAACGGCTTTGCGTATATCACAAGCTATGTCTTCAATTTTGGTATACAGCTGGCATTAAACAGCGGCTCCTATGCAATAAATTTCCTAACCCAAGGGTGGGCTATTGTGCGCGATATCGCGAACCTCTCATTTATATTCATCCTTATTTATATTGCCTACACCATTATGGTTGAGGCAGAAACTTCAGGAACCATGAAGGCCTTGGCTGCGGTCATTGTCATGGCGCTCCTGATAAATTTTAGTTTTTTCATCACGCGCGTCGTGGTTGATGCGGGCAATCTTTTGGCTGTGCAGTTTTACAATGCCATATGTATTGGTACGTCGTGTCCAAACGGGGCATCGCCTGTCGTAGCGTCACCCTTAGGTGGCAGTTTGAACCAGCCCGCAGTAAAAGACTTGAGTACGGGCATTATGAACGCATTACAAGTCCAAACCCTCCTAAGTAGCCAAGCGTTTATAGCCTACACACAGTCAAATGGCTTTTTAACAAATCTTGGAACGCAGGTACTTATATATATAGCCGTTGGCGTATTTCTGTTCCTGATAGGTTTTATATTCCTTATGATGGGAGTTAAATTCCTCGTCCGCATCATAATTTTGTGGTTTGCTATTATTGCGTCCCCATTGGCATTTGCAGCACATGCACTCCCAGGGAACAAGCAAGTGATGGGGTACTACAAACTGTGGGAAAAACATCTCGTCCAGTCGGCATTCTATCCAGCTGTATTTTTGTTTCTCTTTTATATCATTACATTGCTCATGAACGCGCTGGCCGGGGCGAACGGGCTTATAGCTTCTGCTTTTAATCCAAATACAACCCCCACGGGGACTGTTGCCGTCCCAGGATTCGTCACTATCATCGCAAACGTCGGCGTGCGTTTAGGGCTTATTGTGGTGTTGCTCTACTACGCAATGAAGTTTTCCGACTCGTTCAGCGAGGAAAGCAGCAATGCCGCGCGCAGTATTGTGAGCTGGGCAGGAAACAAAACCGCAGGAGCCTCGGGTTGGGCTGCACGCAACACCCTTGGCCGTGGTGCGAATGCCGCGGCACGTTCTTCACGAGTTCAGGATTTTGCCGCAAACAGTGTCTTTGGCCGACCGGTTATGGCAAGCCTCAAGGGAATTGCCGGTTCCAGCTTGGACTTCCGCGGCGCCCCAGGGTTGCAGTCAATTGCAAAATCAAATGGTGTCACCTTAAACAAACCGCCTAAGACCAGTTTTGAAAAACAAGTTGCGACTCGGGCTAAGAACGTGGAAGATCGCGCAAAAGAGTTGAAGGGAGACTCATACGCGATAGCTAAAGAGCAGAAGGCCTACCAAGCAGACTACGATGACAAAAATGGTGATGGTTCATATGCCAGAAAAGTTGCCGAGCTTTCAGCAGCAAAAGCGGCCGCTGAAAAAGAATCGGAACTACTCAAACGTGCTGGAAATAATGAGGGAAGTAAAGCTGCAAAGAAAGAGGCTAATAAACTTGGTGCCGAACTCAAAACTGAAACAGAGGCTGGCAAGAGAAAAGTTGAAAAACTCAGCGACGAACGCAAGCAGAGATACGCTGATAGATTGGGTAGCAACTATTGGGCTAATGCATTTATCGGCCCGTCACGTGGAACTGTCGAGGGTATAGCAAAAGTACGCGGTAGCAATAAGAGTGAAAAAGATAAAGCAATAGAACATCTGGAACACATTATTAAACATCCGGACGGAGAAGGTGATGATGATCACGACCCAGACGGTCATGACGGCGGCCCGAAAGGAACGAAAAAGGCTCCAGAAAAAGAGCATCATGATGATACTGGGCACGAGAAAACATCCGACGCGGGCGACCATTCTCATGAACACAAAACTTCAAGCACTTCACAAATTGAATCATCTCTCTCAAAAGAGGATCGTACCAAACTAAAGAGTGACATGAGAGAAGTTGTAGCTGAAGCACTAGGAAACCGCGCGGCTAATCTAGGCGCAGTAGGGGATAATATAAAACAATTCCCGCAGCGCCCTCAAACGCAAAGAAACGATATTGAGGAAGAGCCTCCAAGAATGGCAGCATAAAATTACTGGTACCATATATCTATGGCTGACGATCAAAAAGACCAAATAGAGCAGCGATTGGATGAACTTCCAGAAAATATACGCAATGCGGTGCTTTCAGCAGAAACCGGCAAGCATATCCGCGAGATAGGCCAGCGTCATAATTTGCATATCGACCAATTGGGCAAGCTCGAGGACGAAACAATGCTCGTGATGCTTGGTTTTTTCGATCCAGACGCATTCAATATCCAACTAGAGGAACAACTTCTTATTTCTGTACAGGATGCAGCCGCGGTTGCAAAAGATGTAAGTGATGAAATCTTCATGCCGATACGCGACTCATTGAAGCGTTTTATGGCCGATAGACACGCGGCCCCTGCTCAGGCACAGCCCCAAGCATCAGCTCCTACGGTACCCACGGCACCCGCACCAGTTTCTACTCCAGTTAAAATAAATACGCCTCCGCCTGCAACACCGCCTGTTCCTCTTGTTGTTGCAGTACCTCCTCCTGTAATTCCGGTTGCGCCGGTGATGCCGCCGCCCATGCCAGCAGCAGAAAAAATGCTCACCGAGCAAACAACGGTGAAGCCAATATACAAAACCGACCCATATCGAGAACCAATAGAGTAAGCGGCTGGGAAATTGATATATACTAATGGGGAATGAGATACCAGGTTCCTCAGTTTATTGAAGTTGAAGATAAAATATTCGGCCCCCTGACGCTGAAACAGTTTATTTACTTGGCTGGCGGCGGCGGTTTATGTCTCGTGTTTTTTAGCCTGCTGCCATTCTATATTTTTATTCTGCTTTCCCTTCCCGTTGCCGCATTTTCACTAGCGCTTGCCTTCTATCAGGTAAACGACCGTCCATTTTTAAACGTTATCGAGCACGCGTTTGGCTATTATGTAGGCAGCAAACTCTATCTATGGAAGCAAAAAACGCCCGGAACCGCGCAAGCAAGCGCAACTACCAGCCCCGCAGACAAACCATCCTTGGTCGCGGTGCCTAAACTCTCCGACAGCCGGCTGCGGGACTTGGCGTGGTCGCTCAATATAAAGGATAAGGTGATGTAACTATGGCCGATACAAGCGTACAAGCACAGGCAACACAGGAATTCGTACCTATTAAGGAGGTGCGCGGCGGTATTGTCATATTAAAAGACGGCAGCCTGCGTTCATTGCTGATGGCATCGTCAATAAACTTAGCTCTCAAATCCCAAGACGAACAAAATGCCATCATAGGGCAGTTTCAAAACTTCCTTAACTCGCTCGAGTTTACCGTGCAGTTTTTTATTGAGAGCCGCGACTTGGACATCCGCCCCTACATCGCACTTTTGGAAGAGCGATACGTTGCAGAACTTGATGACCTGATGAAAATCCAAATTCGCGAATACATCGCGTTCATAAAAGATTTTACCGCGCGCTCGAACATCATGTCGAAAAACTTTTTTATTGTCGTGCCGTACGACCCGTCGCTCGTCGGGCGGGGGAAGGGTATCGGGGGGGCGTTGAACGCACTGTTGCCGTCAAAAAATAAGGGCGATGGCAACTCACTCACTGACGAACAATTTGAAGAGTACCGCGTACAGGTCGAACAGCGGGTGTCGGTTGTCGAACAGGGGCTCGTGCGCACCGGAGTGCGTGTCGTATCATTAGGGACGGAGGAAATAATTGAATTATTTTACAAACTCTTTAACCCCGGTGAGCTGGAAAAACCCCTACAGGTGACACAAGTTGCAAAACAATAGTATGGCAATCCTCGATTTTTTAAAACCAAAAAATAACGTGTCACAAACCGCCTCGTTAGCGCCTATTATGCCCGAGGCTATTTACAAGCAGGGCGTGCTTGAACTGCAAGACGTCATTGCGCCGTCGGCGCTCAAAATTACGCCGCGCGAACTTAACCTAGGGGACAAAATTGCGCGCACGTTTTTTGTGATGTCATACCCGCGCACGCTTACCGACTCGTGGTTTGCACCAATCATCAACCTCGACCGCGTGCTCGATATTTCCATCTTCGTGCACCCGATAGATTCGGCAGAGATTTTGAAGAAATTCCAAAAAAAGGTTGCCGAGGTGCAGAGCCAGATTATTTCCCGCGAGGACAAGGGTCTTGTGCGCGACCCGATTTTAGACACCGCATATCGCGATTTGGAAGATTTGCGCGACCAACTCCAACAGGCCGAGGAACGCATTTTTGACGTTGGCGTCTATATCACCGTGTACGGAAAAACCGTTGAGGAGCTTGATAAAACCGAGAGTGAAATCAAATCGATGCTCGAAAGCCGACTCATTTATGTGAAACCCGCATTGTTCCAGCAAGTCCAGGGGTTCCGCAGCACACTCCCCCTTGCCAACGACGAACTGGCAGTCAATTCCAAACTTAATTCGTCACCCCTTTCTTCCATCTTCCCGTTCGTTTCGTTCGACCTTACGTCTGACAAGGGCATTTTGTATGGTGTTAACCGCCACAATGCCAGCCTCGTGTTGTTCGACCGCTTCAGCCTTGAAAACTACAACTCGGTTATTTTTGCAAAGTCCGGTTCCGGTAAATCGTACGCAACCAAACTCGAAATTTTGCGAACGCTCATGTTTGATACCGAGGTTATTGTTATCGACCCCGAACGCGAATACGAATTTTTGAGCCAGACAGTCGGGGGACGCTACTTTAATATTTCGCTCTCGTCCGAACACCACATCAACCCCTTTGACTTAGCACCCCCGCGCGAGGATGAAAACCCCGCGGATATTTTGCGCTCAAACATTGTCTCGCTCGTGGGCCTTTTCCGCATTATGCTCGGAGGTCTTTCGCCTGAAGAAGATGCAATTATCGACAAGGCAATTACCGAGACGTACGCACTCAAGGATATAACTATTGATTCGAACTTTGCAGAAATAGAGCCGCCGCTACTTTCGGACTTCGCAACGGTGCTCGCCGGCATGGAGGGGAGTGAATCGCTTTCGCAGCGTCTCTCAAAATACACCATGGGTACGTGGTCGGGCTTTATCAACCAACCAACCAACGTCGACCTAAACAAAAAGTTCGTCGTGTTTTCGGTCCGTGACATGGAGGACGACTTGAAGCCGGTGGCGATGTATATCATCACGCACTATATATGGAACGCTGTGCGCAAAAATTTGAAGAAGCGCCTGCTTGTTATCGACGAGGCGTGGTGGATGATGAAGTCGGAGGACACTGCATCCTTCCTGTACAGCATGGCGAAGCGCGGCCGCAAATATTACTTGGGGCTGGCCACAATTACGCAGGACGTCGACGACTTTTTGAAGTCGCCGTACGGGCTTCCCATGATTACCAACTCGTCTATACAGATGCTTTTAAAGCAGTCACCAACGACGATTGATAGCCTCCAAAAAACCTTTAACCTCTCTGATGAGGAAAAATATCTGCTTCTGGAATCGGACGTGGGGGAGGGGATTTTCTTTGCGGGCCTCAAGCACGTGGCTATTAAAGTTATTGCCTCATACACCGAAGACCAGATAATAACTTCAGACCCATCACAGGTGTTGGCCATTCGCAAACAAAAAGCTGACGAAGCAGAGGGAAAAACATCCGCTGTGCAGTAAAAAGAGGGTACAATAAGGGTATGATGCGTTACATTCCGGCCATCTCTCTTGCACTCCTTACCGATGGTCTTCAGGCAGTCTTCGCAGCCGGGCTTTTGGCGGCAGGTTCCGCAGCCTCAGCGGCAACCGCAGGGATAGGTGCCCCCATCATCCTGCCTCTCGCTATTGGGTTGGGTTTTGCCATTGATATATGTATAAGCGCAACGTTCGGTGCGGGACTCCTGTTGTTATTGGCTAACAACGATATGTTCTATATGGGCTACGCGTTTGGAGGAGGCGTCTTTGAATTAATTCCTG
>Ga0206876_1090_pt2 | contig 25496 bp, 17 predicted proteins | sample Alteio_BWOrgCont_10_FD_152619 | JGI IMG/M metagenome (GOLD analysis project Ga0206876, IMG submission 152619) | Enriched cells from forest soil in Barre Woods Harvard Forest LTER site, Petersham, Massachusetts, United States -... | ecosystem: Environmental > Terrestrial > Soil > Temperate forest >...
GTCGGCGTTGTCGATGCGGAGATGGAGGCGGAATTCAGCGCGCGAGGTGAACATGCGGTAGGGCTCGTCGGTGCCCTTCGAGATGAGGTCGTCGATGAGGATGCCGGTGTAGGCTTCGGTGCGGTCGAGGGTGAAAGTCTGTGGCTCTACTGGTGAAGCAGGTCCTTCGCTCCGCTCAGGATGACAAGACAAAATTGTGCGCGCGAACAGCGCAGCGTTGATGCCTGCCATCAGGCCCTGGCAGGCGGCTTCTTCGTAGCCTGAGGTTCCGTTGATCTGGCCGGCGAGATAGAGGCCGGTGAATTTTTTCACGCGCAGGGTGCGGTCGAGCTCGGTGGGATCGATGGCGTCGTACTCGATGGCGTAGCCGGGGCGCAGCATCTCGGCGTTCTCAAGGCCGGGGATGGAGTGGACGATCTGCGTTTGCACTTCCATCGGCAGCGAGGTGCTCATGCCGTTGATGTAGACCTCGTGGGTGGAGAGGCCTTCAGGCTCGAGAAAAAACTGATGCGAGGTCTTGTCAGGGAAGCGGACGACCTTGTCTTCGATGGATGGGCAGTAGCGCGGGCCGATACCTTCAATCTGACCGGTGTACATCGGTGAACGATGGACGTTGGCCTTGATGAGGGCGAGTGTTTCGGGAGTAGTGAGAGCGATGTGGCAGGAGATTTGGCGGAGGGGTGGAGTCCAGCTTGAGGAATTGTGCGATCCCGCACATGTCGACGATGAAGCCGTCTCCATGGACGGGGCACCCGGATCATTCAACTTCTGTGAAGCAGGTCCTTCGCTACGCTCAGGATGACAAGTTTCTGAAATAGTTTGCAGGCTGCGGAAGCTGAAAGGAGTGGGGTCTGAGTCGCCGGGCTGCTCTTCGAATTTGGTCCAGTCGATGGTGCGGCCATCGAGGCGAGGAGGTGTGCCGGTCTTGAGGCGGCATTCGCGCAGGCCGAGCTTCTTGAGATTTTCTCCGAGGAGAACGGATGCGGGTTCGCCGGAGCGGCCAGCGGTGTATTGCTGCTCGCCGCAGTGGATGAGGCCGTTGAGGAAGGTTCCAGTGGTAACGATGACGGCGTGGGCGGAGATGCGGCGTCCGTCGCGAAGGAGGACGCCGGTGACCGCTTGGCGCGGGGCCACACGCGCTTCGCGCAAAGCCTCTTCACTTTCTTCGATCACCAAATCGACGACTTCGGCTTGCTTGATGAAGAGGTTAGGGATGGATTCGAGTTTCTTGCGCATCTCAACGCGATAGAGAGCTTTGTCGCACTGTGCGCGGGGCGACCAGACGGCGGGGCCGCGAGAGGTGTTGAGGAGGCGGAACTGGATGCCGCAGGCGTCGGCGACCTCGCCCATGATGCCGCCGAGGGCGTCGACCTCGCGGACGAGATGGCCCTTGGCAACTCCGCCGATGGCAGGGTTGCAGGACATCTGCGCGATGAGGTCCATGTTGAGCGTGAAGAGCGCGGTGCGCAGGCCCATGCGCGCGGAGGCAGCCGCGGCTTCGCAGCCGGCATGGCCGGCGCCGACTACTAGTACATCAAACTTTTCTGAAAAGCTTGATACGTCGAATTGTTCGGAGAAAGGCATCCACTTCTATTTTAGCTGCTAGTTAAAGGCTCCGATAGCATGGACGTATGGTCGAGCTAAATGCAGTTGAGGCGAGGGTGCTGGGGTCGTTGATGGAGAAGGAAGTGGCGACGCCGGAGAATTATCCGTTATCGATGAATGCGCTGGTGAATGCGTGCAACCAGAAGAGCAGCCGCGAGCCGGTGATGGAGCTGAGCGAAGAGGACGTACGAGGCGCGCTGTTTGAGCTGGAAGAAAAGTCGCTGGTGCGGCGGATCGATGATGCGCGGGTTGCGAAGTTTGAGAACCGGACGCGCGATGGGTTGAATCTTCGTCGCGATGAGTTTGCAGTGGTGTGCCTCCTGTTGTTGCGCGGGCCACAGACGGTGGCTGAATTGCGTGCGCGCGCGGAGCGGCTGCACCAGTTTGAAGAGAACGCAGACGTGCATGTGACACTGGAGCGGCTGGCAGCACGCGAGGAAGCCATTGTCGTGTTGTTGCCGCGACAGCCGGGCGCGCGCGAGGCGCGGTGGATGCACCGGCTGTGCGGGGCGGTCGAGGCAGCGGTCGAATCCGCCGCTGAACCTCGAATTCAAGAATCGAGAGCTGGTGCGCCTGGGTTGGAGGCGAGGATCGATGACCTGGAGGCTCGGGTGCGGATTCTGGAAGAGCGGCTGGGTTTTCACGGAGTAGAGAGTAAGGAGTAGAGAAACAAGGGCAAAAGCTTTGAACTCAAAGAACGCAATGTTCTAAAGACAAGTTACGCAAAGGAGCGCGAGCTGGCGGCTGCGCCGGGTTGGGTTCCAGGGGTATGCTGTTGGGACGCGAAGCAGAGATAACAGAACCATATTTCAGCGGTCTAAGTTCATGATTCCGATAAATCTTGTGAAGTAAGTGTTTTCAAAGGAGCAGCGATGCGAGTATTGCGTGGTTTGTTGGTGGCGGCGGTGACAGTTGGTTGCGTGGTGGGAGCGCAGGCGCAGGATAGCAAGCTGAAGCTGCCCGAGATTAAATATGAAACGTACACGCTGCCCAATGGGTTGAAGGTGATCACACATGAAGACCACCGGCTGCCGCTGGTGAGTGTCGATCTTTGGTACCACGTTGGGCCGCTGAACGAGCGAGCAGGGCGGACAGGGTTTGCGCATTTGTTCGCGCACATGATGTTTGAGGGCTCGGAACACGTGGGCGAGAAGGCGCACATTAAGTTTGTGCAGGGCGCTGGCGCAACGGATGTGAACGGCACCACCGACTTTGATCGTACGAACTATTTTGAGACCATGCCTGCGAACCAGTTGGAGCTGGCACTGTGGCTGGAGAGCGATCGCATGGGCTTCCTGATGGAAGGCCTGAACCGCGATCTGCTGAAGAACCAGCGCGACGTGGTGCGCAACGAACGGCGGCAGGGTGAAGGGCAGCCTTACGAGGCCGCGAATGAAGCCATGATGCACGAGCTGTTTCCAAAGGAGCATCCTTATTACGGCGACGTGATTGGCAGCCATGCGGATATTGAAGCGGCGCGGATTGCAGACATTCGCGACTTCCATCAGCAGTTCTATACGCCGAACAATGCGTCGATTGCGATTGCAGGCGATTTCGATGCGGCGAAGCTGAAGGCTTTGCTGACGAAATACTTTGGGCCGATCCCCGAGGGACCGAAGGTGGAGCCGGTGAATGTAGTAACGCCGGCCATTACAAAGCAGAAGCGGGTAAAGGTTACAGATACGGTGAAGCTGCCGCAGCTCACCGTGGCGTGGCTGACGCCGGCGATGTTTACGCCGGGAGCGGAAGATGCGTCAGTGGCAATGTTCGCGCTGGGCGAAGGCAAGGTGAGCCGGCTGGACCAGGAGCTGGTGTACAAGCAGCAGGTGGCGCAGAGCGTTCGTTGCGGCATGGAAGGCATGAAGTTGACCAGCATTGCGAGCTGCCAGATTACGGCCAAGCCTGGCGTGAAGCTGGAAGACCTGGAGAAAGTGGTTTGGAACGAAATTGACAGGCTGCAGAAGGACGGGCCGACCGCAGAAGAAGTGGAAGCGGCGAAGGCCGGTTCACTCTCGCGAAAGATTGAGGGTCTGCAGTGGCTGGGAGGATTCGGCGGCGTGGCCGATACGCTCGATCTCTATAACCAGTACACCGGCGACCCAGGATATTTGCCCAAGGACATTGCTGCGATGGAGGCAGTGACGCGTGCGAGTGCGCAGGCGGCGGCGCAGAAATATTTCACAAAGGATTCCGCAGTGGTTGTGGAATGTATGCCGGGCGAGAAGAAATTGAACGATGTACCTCGCAGCCCGGACAATACTGACGCTGAAGTGAAGATCGTGAACCCGTACACCGATGCTTTTGAGAAGGAGCAGGATTGGCGGAAGACTGTGCCGAAGGCTGGGCCTCCGGTAACGGTTCACCTGCCTGTGCCAACTGCGTTCACGCTGGCGAACGGGCTGAAGGTTTATGTGGTGGAAGACAAGGCGCTGCCTGTTCTCTCAGCAACGCTGGTCTCGCGCGCGGGAAGCGAGAACAACCCTGAAGGCAAGGCTGGGCTGGCGACTTTGACGGCACAGACGATGGGCGAGGCGACGACATCGCTGGGCCTAAGCGAACTGGCCAACGCGCAGGAGCACATTGGAACGCGCATCGGGTTGAACGCGACGATGGACGGCGCAACCGGCTCGATGACAGTGTTGACCAACCATACGAACGAAGGCATGAAGCTGCTGGCGGATGTGATGGAGCACCCGGCGCTGAAGAGCGAAGACCTGGACCGGCTGCGCAAGCAGAGGCTGCTGGGTATCCAGCAGGAGAGCGATAACGTGATGGCGATGATGAATCGCGTTGGGCCGGGGCTGGTCTATGGAGATGCGCCTTACGGCGTTTCGACAACGGGCACGCAAGCGAGTGTGAGCTCGATAACGCGCGAGGATGTAACGGCGTTTTACGCGAACCACTATGGACCGGCGGATTCGGCGCTGGTGCTGGCGGGCGACGTGAGCGTGGCGGAGGCGCGGAAGCTTGCAGAAGAGAACTTTGGCAAATGGAGCGGAAAGGCTTCTGCGGCGATCACCATGCCGGCGGCTCCCAAGCTAGGGGCGACGCACGTGGTGATCGTGGACAAGCCGGGAGCACCGCAGACAGCGCTGGGAGCGTTTGGAATTGGCGTTGGCGCAAAAATTCCTGATCTGCAGACGCTGCAGGTAATGAATTACACGCTGGGCGGATCATTTGCGAGCCGCATCAACATGAACCTGCGCGAAGTGCATGGGTATACCTACGGGGCGAGCTCCGGGTTCAGGACCTATCGCCAGGGTGGAACGTTTATTGCGGGTGGCCTGGTAAGAACAGATGTGACCGGGGCGGCTGCGAAGGAGATGATGGGAGAGATCACAAAATTCCCTGCGACACCTTCAACAGAAGCCGAACTGAAACAGGCGAAGGATGCGAATATGCAATCGCTGCCGGGACAGTTTGAGACGACGGAAGCGATCGCGGGATCGATGGCGAGTATCTTCCTGTACAGCCGGCCGCTGGACTACTACGCAACACTGCCGGCAAAGTATCGCGCGGTAACTGCGGCAGATGTAGCGCGGGTGGCGAAGGAAGATATCCATCCGGACGAACTGATTATTGTGGCGGCGGGCGATAGGAAGAAGATTGAGCCGCAACTGAAAGAAGCGGGATTGGGAGATGTTGAAGTAAGAGATTTGCAGGGAAACCTGGTGAAGGACAAGTAGTAAGGAGTAGAAAATACTGAAGGTAAAGAGGCGCGGCTGTGATGGCAGCGCCTCTTTTGCTTTAAGAAGCAGTATTGAGTGCGGCAAGTGTTGCTTCGAGGCTGGCGGGATCTTCGACGTTGGTGGTGGTGAGCGACTTGTCGATTTGGCGGTTGAGGCCGGAGAGGACTTTGCCGGGGCCGACTTCGATAAATTGCGTGGCGCCGGATTTGGCGAGCAGCTGGATGCACTCGACCCAGCGGACGGGTGCAGTGACCTGGCGGATGAGCGCGTCGCGAACTTCTGGGGCGCGGGTGAGGAGACGCGCGTCTGCATTGGCGGCGACGGGGAATGCAGGGTCGTTGAAGAAGATGGATTCGAGGGTGGTGGCGAGGGAATCCTGCGCGGGCTGCATGAGCGCGGAGTGGAAGGGGCCGCTGACGGGAAGCATGACAGCGCGCTTGGCGCCGGCTTCTTTGCAGCGCTGCGCTGCGAGTTCGACGGCTGCCTTAGAGCCGGAGATGACAATTTGATTGGGTGAGTTGATGTTGGCGGGCGCGACGATGGCGGAGACGCGGGCTGCGGCTTCGGCAGGAGTGAGCGCTGGGTTGGCCGGGTCAGTTAGCTCTTCCATCACGACATTGGCCTGCTCACCGGGATCGGCGGGATCTTCGAGGGGCGCACGGGTGAGCTCATCGGAGACGGCGGCGCAGATGTCGTTGATGCGGTCGGCGTCGAGGCCGAGGATGGCGGCCATGGCGCCTTCGCCGGCGGGAACGGCATCCTGCATGAACTGGCCGCGGGAGCGGACGGTGCGGACAGCGTCCGCGAAGGAAAATGTGCCGGCGGCGACGTGCGCGGAGTACTCGCCGAGAGAGTGGCCGGCGGCGAAGGCGATGGAGAGATTGCGGGATTTGAGCTCAGGCTCGAGCAGGCGCAGCGCGGCGATGGAGACGGTGAGAATGGCGGGCTGGGTGTGCTCGGTGAGCTTAAGGGTTTCTTCGGGGCCTTCGAAGATGATCTTGGAGAGCGCAAAGCCAAGGGCAGAATCGGCCTCTTCGAACACAGCGCGAGCGGCGGGCGATGCATCGTAGAAGGCACGGCCCATCCCAACTGACTGCGAACCCTGACCGGGGAAGAGGAGAGCGATTTTTGAGGAAGTGCTCATAGGGGTTTAGTTTAGCGCTGGTGCGGGAGTTGCGTTTCGGCGGTAGGGCGGGGAGAATCGGGAGTACGTTTCTGAAGGAGAGTGTCTGTGGCGAAGCGCAAGGTGTTGCTGGTAGATGACGACGTGACCGTGTTGTTGACGATGAAGGCGGTACTGGAGATTTCGGGGTTTGATGTGGACACGGCTGCGAGTGCGATCGATGCAAAGCGCAAGCTGAAGATGGGTGAGTACCAGATGGTGATCACGGACATGCGCATGGAAAGCGACGTAGCCGGGCGCGAGGTGATCGCTGCGGCACGGACAGCGCCGTATCATCCGGCGGTTGCGCTGCTCACGGCTTTCCCGCTGGGCGATGACGAGTGGCAGGAGATGGGCGCGGACAAGATGCTGGTGAAGCCGATGCAGACGGTAGCGCTGCTACGCCAGATTGAAAAACTGCTGGCAACGCACTCGGCAAAACTGGCGAGGTTGGCCAGCGCTGCGGCGGGAGCGAAGAAGGCGAAGGCTGTTGTGAAGCGCGATGCGAAGAAACTGCCGGCGAAGAAGGTGGTGGTAAAGAAGCCGAAGAGAAGAAGGGGTTAGAGGGCGGGGCGCGGCGCGGATGAGGTGGCTCTTCCTGCCTGTATTTATGTGGGAATGGTAATGGTGCTAATAATGATGCGCTGGGACTTGAGAAGACATATCTGGTTTTGGGCGACCATTATTCTCATACTTCTGCTTCATATTCCGGTTGTAATGTATGTCCCCTGGCCGCATATAACGCTCAACAGGATTTACCGTTTTGCCGATAGCGTTCGCGGATTATCTAATCATCCTGGGTGCCGTCAAAGGTGTCGAGAAAATTGCTTGAAGAAAGTCTCGATTGGATGCTTGAAAGGGTCGATCGGCGTTCGGCTACGGGTGCTGTGGCAGGTCCTACGACTCGCAGTTTCTACTGACGGCGAAACTGCTTCGCTCAGGATGACAACCAAAATTTATTAGGCGGGAGACAGGCGGCGGAAGGTGAGGCCGGTGAGCTGCTCGCTGACGGTCCAGAGTTTTTGAGCGACTTCGAGGTCGTAGGCTTTCTTGCGGGCGTGGACGACTTTGGCGTGGCCACGGAATTCCATGAAGCCGTCGGGGCCGATGTATTCACCGGATTTGGCGTCAGGGTTGGCAGCGGCGTAAAGGGTGGGCTCGGCGCCTTCGGCATCGGGTGAGGTGAGGAAGCGCAGCGGACCGAAGAGCAGGTTGGTCTTGAAGTCGGAGCCGGGACCGCTGGCGACCAGGTTGGTGCGCGAGATGCCGGGATGGCAGGCGATGCTGATGAGCTTGCTGCCCTGGGCGCGGGCGCGGCGGTGGAGTTCGAAGGCGAAGAGCATGTTGGCGAGCTTGGAGTTCTGGTAGGCCTTCCATGGAGTGTATTTGTGCTCGGACTGGAGATTGTCGAAGTCGATTTTTCCGTTGCGGTGGGCGAGCGAGGAGACGGTGACGACGCGCGGCGCATCAGAACCAAGAAGCTGAGGCACCATATAGCCGGTGAGCGCGAAGTGGCCCAGGTGGTTGGTGCCGAACTGGCGCTCGAAGCCATCCTCAGTGAGCTGGCGTGAAGGCAGAGCCATTACGCCGGCGTTGTTGACGAGGATATCGAGCGTCTGGCGGCGGGCGTTGAAGCCGAGCGCAAATTTGCGGATGGAGGCGAGCGAAGCTAGATCGAGCAGGGCGACTTCGGCGGTAGGGCGAGTGAGCCCTTGATTGACGTGGCCGACTGTGGCTTCGCGCAGAAGGCTATCGAGAGCGGCCTGGCCTTTGTGGACGTCGCGGACACCGAGCATCACGTGGGCGCCGTGCCGGGCGAGCTCAACGGCAGCCTGATAGCCAATACCGCTGTTGGCTCCCGTGACGAGAGCGGTTTTGCCAAGGAGCGACGGGATTTGCGCTGGAGTCCAGGGATTAGGCATTCGTTTTATGCTAACAACACATTTGGTTAAGCCGAAGTTTGCGCGGATGCGTCTGATTGAGGCCGACGAACGTACTAAGCGTTATAGAGCTAGAGCAATCTTGAATATGCATCAAATACTGTGCAAATTGGAGACAGTGTTGAGGTTGAGATATTGTCGATAGGTGTATGCTTTCATTCCTACGCGCAGTGGAAGAGAAGTATGTGTTGGGTATTAAAGAATACGGGCGGCGGATGCCCGGCTGGATAAATTGCCTGTTTGGCCATTACAATCAGTCGAAAGGCATCTATTACTGTGGGACTTGAGCCCTTTGGGGCCGAGCGCGATCATTGTCGAAAGAGGAAGGGTTTTCCATGAGAATTAGCGCACGAATTCCGGTAGCAGCGGCTCTCCTGCTGGTGTTGGCAAGCACGATGGGCTGCAAAAAGCTTCAGGAGCGCGACAAGCTGGTCAAGGGCATTAATGAGTTCAAGGCCGGCCGGTACGAGACTGCGATCAACTTCTTTCAAGAGGCAGTGGCGATCGATCCGAGCGACTCGATGGCGCAGTTGTACCTGGCGACGGCATACAGCTACCAGGTTGTACCGAACCTGGATACTCCCGAGAATTTGAAGGTTGCGCAAAAGGCGCTGGATGGATTTAACAAGGTGCTGGCGCAGGACCCGAACGACCTGGGCGCGCTGAAGCAGGTCGCTTCCATCCACCGCAACATTAAACTATATGACCAGGCCAAGGCCGATGAGATGAAGGTGATCGCGATCGATCCCAAGGACGCTGAAGCGAACTACACGATCGGCGTTATCGACTGGACGCAATCGTACAAGAACGCGACGACGATACTGGGTGCAGCGGGCCTTACCGACGATGGCGAAGGCAACGTGAAGATGAGCAAGGATGTTTGCGCGAAGCTCTCGGCTGCAAATACCGCGCTTGTGACCGACGGCATGACGTACCTGAACAATGCCGTGCAGATCAACCCGAACTATGACGACGCCATGCAGTACCTGAACCTGAACTACCGGCGCAAGGCTGACCTGGAATGCGGCAATGATTCCGCACGCAAGGCTGACCTGGCACAGGCCGATATGTGGGTGCAGAAGGCCACTGGCGCGCGCAAGGCAAATGAAGCTGCCAAGGAAAAGAAGCTGGGCGGCGGAGTTTCGATGCAGTAGGGAAAGACAGTAGCGAGCAACAGAAAAAGACAAGGCTCCCGGCGACGGGGGCCTTTGTTTTGCGTGGCGCGGGGTCAGGAGAGTTTGGCGACGCTGTGGGGTGGGAGTTGAGAGAAGTCGTCGCCACGAACGATCGCGTTCATAATTTCCAAACCAGTAACTAAGCGCGGGCCGGGGCGCGAGAAGTAGGCGGTGCCATCTACGGCGTAGACGCGGCCATTGCGGACGGCGGGGAGATTGTTCCACTCAGGTGGGAGCGCGAGCGCGCGGAACTGGGCGATGGTTTCCGCCAAGTGGTAGCCGCAGGGCATGACGACGATGATGTCCGGTGCGGAGGCGAGGATTTCATCCCAGGTGATGCGCCGGGATTTTTCTCCGGGTGTTGCGAGGAGTGGAATGCCGCTTGCGAGAGCGACCATTTCGGGGATCCAGTGGCCACCCTGGAAGGGTGGGTCGAGCCACTCGAGGCAGAGGACGCGCGGTTTGCTTGTGGGGGGCTGTGTGTTGGCGACGGCGTCGATGCGAGCGCGGAGGCTGGCGGTGAGTGCATGAGCTTCGGCAGCGTGGCCTGTCACGTCGCCTAGAAGTTCGATTTCAGCGAGGACCTGGCAGAGTGAATGCGCGTTGAGGGAGATGACGCGCGGCTGGGAGGGCAGGTGCGCCATGTCGCGGGCGAGGGTTGGGCTGTCGATGGCGCAGACGCGGCAGAGATCCTGCAGGATGATGAGATCGGGGCCGAGCGCGGTGAGCGCAGGCAGATCGACGAAGTAAAGGCTGCGGCCCTGAGCGCCTTCTGCGGAGACGATAGCGTCGATCTCGGCGGGCGCGAGGCCGTACGGCAGATGCGAAAAGACAACGTGGGGGCGGGTGCGGGCCTCGGCGGGGAAGTCGCACTCAAAGGTGACGGCGGCGACCTGCGGGCCGGCGCCGATGGCGAAGAGGATCTCGGTGGCGGAGGGAAGGAAGCTGGCGATGCGCATGCTACGCCCAGCGTACCCCAGGGACTAAAGCCCTTTGTCACGGGAACCCATCAGGCTTGGCTAAAGCCATGCCCCTTCGAGGGATTGTGCTACCGCACTCATGTGCGATGGAGCCGCGCATGATGGGCCACCCAGAAGCAGGAGGTTGCGTGGAATCGGTTGGATGTGGTGACGCATCTAATTGGAAGCCCGCATTTTCCTCACACGCGTGGAGGATAATAGAGATGCGGACGTGTGCTGAGCACGCTCGTTGCCGCCCCCATTTATCCCATCGACCGTGCAGTGCACAGCAGTGAGGAACCATGTGCGGAATTGTCGGCGTCTTCGGACACAGTCCGGTGAGCCAGACCATCTATGAGTCGCTATCGATGCTGCAGCACCGGGGACAGGATGCCGCGGGCATCGCGACGTATTTCCAGGAACGCTTCTATCTAGAAAAAGGCAATGGGCTGATCACCGAGGTCTTCCACGCAGAAAATATGGCGCGGTTGCTGGGAGATATTGGCGTCGGGCACGTGCGCTATCCGACGGCTGGGTGCGCGAGCGTTGCCGAGGCACAACCTTTTTACGTGAACTCGCCGTATGGGATTGTATTTGCGCACAACGGCAACCTGACCAATGTGGGCGACATTGTTGAGGGTCTGTTCGAAACCGATATGAGGCACCTGAACACCACCAGCGACAGCGAAGTAATGCTGAACGTGTTTGCACATGCGCTTACCCGGCGTGGAGCGGTGAAGCCGAATGAGTTTGACATTTTTGCGGCTGTAGAAGAAGTGCATCGCCGATGCAAGGGCGGCTACGCCGTGATTGCGATGGTGGCGAACGTGGGACTGATCGCGTTCCGCGATCTGCATGGGATTCGTCCGCTGGTGTTTGGCAGACGCGAAGTGAATGGCAAGACCGACTACATGGTGGCGAGTGAGAGTGTGGCGCTGCAGGTGGGTGGGTTCAAGATTGAGCACGATCTCGCACCGGGCGAGGTGATCTTTATCGACATGGAAGGCGAGCTGCACACGCATGTGAGCAAGCTGGCGCACGAGAAGGCTCCCTGCCTGTTTGAGTATGTGTACCTGGCGCGACCAGATTCTGTTTTGGATGGAGCGAGTGTGTACCAGGCACGGATCCACATGGGAGCGAAGCTGGCTGCGAAGATTAAGCGCGAGTGGGCGGGTGTGCCGATCGATGTAGTGGTTCCGATCCCATCGACGAGCCGGGTTTCCGCACAAGAGATTGCGACGAGACTTGGGTTACCGTATCGCGACGCGCTGGTGAGAAACCGTTACGTGGGGCGAACGTTTATTATGCCGGGGCAGGCGATACGGCAGCGGTCAATCCGCAGGAAGTTGAATCCGATTCCGCATGTGATCGAAGGCAAAAACGTTTTGCTGGTGGATGACTCGATTGTGCGTGGGAATACGATTCGCGAAATTATTGCGATGGTACGCGAGCAGGGCGCGAAGAATGTTTACGTGGCCTCTGCGGCGCCGCCGGTGCGCTGGCCAAATGTTTACGGCATCGATATGCCGGCGCGCAGCGAGTTGATCGCTACGGGAAAAACGGTGGATGAGCTGGCGGAAAATATTGGCGCGGACAGGTTGATATTTCAGGACCTGGACGATCTGAAGGATTCGATTACTGAAGTTTGCCCTGGGCTCACGCACTTTGATACGTCGGTCTTCGATGGTCACTATGTGACGGGTGACGTCAGCGAAGAATACCTTGCCACGCTGGAACAACAACGCAACGACGCTGCCAAACTAACTGAAGATGTCGCCAGCCATATCAACCGAAACCTTTCTGCGCAACGATAGCGCGAGCGCGATGGCGCGTCTGCTGCCTGGCCCGGCGGCACTGAATGCATTTGAAGCGGAAAGATTGTGCGCTCGGCTGCGCGTGGTCGATGCGGGCGTGCGCCACGTGGAAGCGGCATGGGTTTATCTGCTGCTGATGGATGATGATGCGGCGGTGGATGAGGTTAGGCTGCGCGAGCTGCTGGGTGAAGGTTTGCGGTTGGGTGGCAATGGCTGTGTTTGGATTGCGCCGCGGGCGGGGACGCAATCGCCGTGGTCAAGCAAGGCGACAGACATTTTGCGCAACACCGGGTTTGGGGCGATTGCAAGAATCGAGCGTGCGCGTGTGGTGCGCGTGGAAGGTGTGAGCGATGTGCGGGCGCTGGCTCCGGCGCTTCACGACCGCATGACGGAAAGCGTTTTCTTTGCGAGCGAAGATGAGCTGGCGAGATTGTTCGCGGCGCATGATGCAAAAGCGCTTGGACATATCGACGTGATGGGACGTGGTTCAGCGGCTATTGCGGAGGCCGACCGCGAGCTCGGGCTGTCGCTGGCGACGGATGAGATTGATTACCTTGTGCGGGAATTTACGAAGCTGGGGCGTAATCCGACCGACGTTGAGCTTTATATGTTTGCGCAGGCCAACAGCGAGCACTGCCGGCACAAAATTTTCAACGCGACGTGGACCATCGACGGTGTCAAGCAGGAACGGTCACTGTTTCAGATGATCCGCAACACGAATGAACGTGGCGGCGAGAATGTGCTTTCCGCGTATCGCGACAATGCGGCGGTGATTCGCGGGGCGACAGGCGGCAGATTTTTTCCGGATTCAGAAACGCGTGAGTATGGCTACTCGGCGGAAGAGATTGCGATTCTGCTGAAGGTGGAGACGCACAATCATCCGACGGCGATTTCTCCGTGGCCGGGAGCCGCGACGGGCGCGGGCGGAGAGATTCGTGATGAAGGCTCGACTGGGCGCGGAGCGAAGCCGAAGGCTGGGCTGTGCGGATTTACGGTTTCGAATTTAAATCTGCCGCAGGCACAGCAACCTTGGGAGCGCAAGTATGGCAGGCCTGCGCATGTGGCTTCGGCGCTCGAAATTATGACCGAGGGGCCGCTGGGCGCGGCAGCGTTCAACAACGAATTTGGCCGGCCAAATTTGTGCGGATACTTTCGCACGTTTGAGGCGCAGGTCGGCGGCACAGTGTTTGGGTACCACAAGCCGATCATGCTGGCCGGTGGACTCGGAAATATTCGCGAGGAGCATGTTGAGAAAGGCGCGATGCATGCTGGGTATTCGCTGGTGGTGCTGGGTGGGCCGGCGATGTTGATTGGACTAGGCGGTGGAGCGGCATCGAGTGCGGCGAGTGGAAACAGCGAGCTGGATTTTGCGAGCGTGCAGCGCGACAACGCGGAGATGGAGCGGCGCGCACAGGAGGTGATCGACCGCTGCTGGCAGCGCGGCGAGCGGAATCCGATTGCATTTATCCACGATGTGGGTGCGGGTGGATTATCGAATGCTTTTCCTGAGTTGGTGAAGGATGGCGGTTGCGGTGGGGATTTTGATTTGCGAAGAATTCCGCGCGGGCAGGCCGGGCTGAGTCCGCTGGAGACGTGGTGCAACGAGGCGCAGGAGCGGTATGTGATGGCGATTGCCCCGGAAGATCTCGCGGCATTCGAAGAGATCTGTGCGCGGGAGCGTTGCCCGTTTGCGGTGGTGGGAACGGCGACGAAAGAAAAGCAGCTGGTGTTGCACGATGGTGAAGAGGCGGCGATTGATTTGCCGCTGCAGGTTTTGTTTGGGAAGCCGCCGAAGATGGAGCGAGAAATTGTGCGACATCCGAGATCTGCCGACTCCACTCATGCCGACGATGAAACCGCCGACATGAAAGGGCCACCCGATGTTGCGGGTGGAGCCTCCGCATTTGAGGGCATAACGATTGCTGAAGCGGTTGAGCGGGTGTTGCGCCTTCCGGCGGTGGCATCAAAGAATTTTCTGATTACGATTGGCGACCGCAGCGTGGGTGGGTTGACAGTGCAGGACCAGATGATTGGGCCGTGGCAGGTTCCTGTGGCAGATTGCGCGGTGACGCTGGCGGCGTACGACTCGACGCACGGCGAGGCGATGGCCGTGGGTGAGCGTACACCGCTCGCGATAACGAATGCAGCCGCGAGCGCGCGCATGGCGGTGGGCGAAGTGATTACGAACCTGGCCGGCGCGGCGATTGGATATAAGGATGCGCCGGGGACACTCGCAGACATCAAGCTGTCAGCGAACTGGATGGCTGCGGCGGGCGTTGCAGGCGAGGACAAAAAACTTTTCGACGCAGTGCGCACTGTGGGGATGGAATTTTGTCCGGCGCTGGGGATGACGATTCCTGTAGGCAAGGATTCGATGTCGATGAAGATGAGCTGGCGCGATGGCGCGGAAGAGAAGCGTGTGGTGTCGCCGCTCTCGGTAGTGATGAGTGGGTTTGCGCCGGTGAACGATGTAAGGCGGACGCTGACACCGGAATTGAAAAATGCTGAGAGCGCGCTGCTGTTGATCGATCTGGGGGAGGGGAAGAACCGGATGGGCGGTTCAGCGCTGGCACAGGTTTTCGAGCATGATGGTGGCGAATGTCCTGATGCGCCCGATGCGAAAAAACTACTTGCGTTTTTTGATGTGGTGCAGAAGTTGAATGCCGAAGACAAGCTGCTCGCGTATCACGATCGTAGCGATGGTGGCCTGTTTGTGACGCTGCTAGAGATGGCGTTCGCCGGGCGGATGGGTTTGCACATTGCGTTTGCTGGCGATGGGCTTCAAACATTGTTTAATGAAGAGTTAGGCGCAGTCATACAAATTCATAAACAAGACTTGATTGAAGTACGAAGAATTCTGCGAGAGGCCGGGTTGCGAGCGCTCTATGTGGCCGATGCGGTGGCAGGAAATGAGATTGTGATTTCTTCCACAAATAATTTGATGCAGGACTATGAAGAGATCTATCGCAACGCGCGGACGTCGCTGCACAAGATGTGGTCAGAGACGAGCTTCCATATTGCGAGCCTGCGAGACAACCCGGAATGTGCGGCAGAAGAGTTTGCGCTGCTGGGTGATGCGGAGCGGCCGGGGATGTTTGTGGATGTGCCGTTCGACCTGAATGAGCGGGTGTGTGCGCCTTACTTGAACAAGACACGGCCGCGGGTTGCGATCCTGCGTGAGCAGGGCGTGAATGGGCAGGTGGAGATGGGCGCAGCGTTTGAGCGTGCGGGGTTCACGGCGGTAGATGTGACGATGAGCGATCTACTGAGTGGACGCGACGATTTGAGCGCGTACGTGGGGATGGCCGCGTGCGGAGGATTTTCTTACGGCGATGTGCTGGGCGCTGGCAGCGGGTGGGCGAAGACGATTCTGTTCAACGAGCGGCTGAAGAAGATGTTTGCAGAATTTTTTGCGCGGCGGAATACATTCTCTCTCGGCGTCTGCAATGGGTGCCAGATGATGGCGCAATTGCGAGAAATCATTCCCGGTGCGGAAGTCTGGCCGAGGTTTGAGCGCAATGTGTCAGCAAGGTTTGAGGCGCGCTTGGTGATGGTGGAGATTGCAGACGGGCCGTCATTATTCTTCGATGGGATGGCGGGAGCACGAATTCCGATTGTGACAGCGCACGGCGAAGGATATGCGGGCAGCGGTGAATCGATGGCGGCGATGCGCTACATCGATACATATGGGCGCGTGACGCAGATGTATCCTCTGAATCCGAATGGCAGCGTGAACGGCATCGCTGGACTGAGCAGCGCGGATGGGCGAGCGCTGATTGTGATGCCGCATCCTGAGCGTGTGACACAAGGCGTGAATCTGCGCTGGGTTGGGCTGGGCACACGTACACTGGCTGCGAGTCCGTGGCAGAGAATGTTTGATAACGCGAGGAAGTGGGTTGGATGAAAGAGTCGATGGATTACAAATCCGCGGGAGTAGATATTGAGGCGGGCAATGAGGCGGTGCGGCGGATTAAACAGCATGCGGCGGCGACTCACGCGAAGGCAGTGCTGACGGGGCTGGGATCGTTTGGCACGATGTATTCGTTGCGCGATGCGATTGCAGGGATGCGCGATCCAGTGATGGTGCAGAGCACGGACGGCGTGGGAACAAAAACAAAAGTCAGTGTGATGGCTCGGCAGTATGAAGACCTGGGACGTGATCTCGTCGCAGCGGTCGCGGGTGACATTGCGGTGATGGGTGCGCGGCCGCTGACGTTCCTGGATTACGTAGGCATGCACAAGATTGAGCCGGCGGTGATGGAAGAGCTGGTGCGCGGGATGAGTGCGGCGTGTGTGGAGGCGGGGATTTCGCTGGTGGGCGGCGAGACGGCAGAGATGCCGGCAGTGTATGCGAAGGACGATCTAGACGTGGTGGGATTTGTGACGGGCGTTGTTGATCGCGAGAAAGTTTTGACCGGCGCAGGGATTGTGGCGGGCGATGTTTTGTACGGCGTGAGTTCGAGCGGGCTGCACACGAATGGCTGGTCGCTGGCGCGGAAGGTGTTGTTTGAGCGCGGGGGACATGCGATTGATGCGCGTCCGCCAGAGTTGAAGGGAGCATCGCTGGCAGAAGTGTTGCTGGCGCCACATGCGAACTACGTGATGCCGATTCGTAAGATTCTTGATGCGGGTATTCCGGTGAAGGGAATGGCGCACATTACCGGCGGCGGCCTGGTGGAAAATGTACCGCGGATTCTTCCGGAGGGATTGGGCGCGATGATCGATCGCAGGACATGGACGCCGCAGCCGATTTTTTCATTGATGCAGCAGATTGGAAATATTGAGGACATTGAAATGCATCGCACGTTCAACATGGGCGTGGGGCTGGTCATAGTCGCGCCGGCAGGATTGCAGAGTGATTTGGCGGCAGCTACGAAGGAGTTTCCGCACTTGTGTGTTTGGGAGCTGGGGCGCGTTGAGTCGGCCGATGGCGTGAAGTTTGGTGGGGTGTAGATGACGCGCGAAGATTTGCTGGCTGCGATTCCGAATTGTTTGACGGCGACGACGCTGGAGATTCCGAACGCGAAGAAATATGTGGGCAAAGTGCGCGACACGTTTGACCTGGGCGATGGACGGCTGCTGCTGATTACGACGGACAGGCAGAGCGGGTTCGACCGCATGCTGGGCGCAATTCCGTTCAAGGGGCAGGTACTGAACCGGACGTCGCTGAACTGGTTTGAAACGACGAAGGGGATTGTGGGCAACCATGTGATTGCGAGCCCGCATGCAAATGCGCTGGTGGCGAAGAAGTGTCGCGTGCTGCCGATTGAGTTCGTAGTGCGCGGATATATGACGGGGTCGACGGACACTGCGATCTGGACTCAATATGCAAATGGCGTGCGGAGTTTTTGTGGGCACGAGCTGCCCGAGGGAATGAAGAAGAATGAGCGGCTGCGCGAGAACCTGGTGACTCCGACGACAAAAGAGGCGAAGCACGATAGGCCGATTACTCCAGAAGAGATTGTGCGCGAGGGGTGGATGACGGCGGAGGAGTGGGAGTTCTGCGCGCAGAAGGCGACGGAGCTTTTTGCATTTGGGCAGAAGGTGGCGGCAGATCGCGGGCTGATCCTTGTCGATACGAAGTATGAGTTTGGCGTGGCGGAGGATGGAGAAATTCTGGTGGTGGATGAGATGCACACGCCGGACTCAAGCCGCTACTGGATTGCAGAGAGTTATGAGCAGCGCATGGCCGCTGGCAAAGAGCCGGAGATGATCGATAAAGAATTTTTCCGGCTTTGGTTTCGCGAGCGCTGCGATCCTTATGCGGATGCGGAGCTGCCGGTGCCACCGGATGATTTGATTGCGGAGCTGGCGGCGCGGTACATCCAGTTGTTTGAAAAGATTACGGGCGATGTGTTCGAACCGGACTCGCGGTCGTTGAACGAGTGTGTGCTGGAGTATCTGCACGGATGAGCGAAAAGATTTTAATTGTCGGGTCAGGCGCACGGGAGCATGCGATTGCGGCGGCGCTGGCGAAGTCCAAGCAAAAGCCTGCATTGATTTGTTTTGGCAGCGCGCGCAATCCCGGGATTGACGCGCTGTGTGTGAAGTATTCAGTGGGGAAGATTGATGATGCAGCCGCAGTGAGCGCGTTTGCGAAAGAGAATGGTGCGACACTGGCTGTGATTGGGCCGGAGGCTCCGCTGGCTGCAGGCGTGGCGGATGCGTTGTGGGCGGCAGGTATTTCCGCGGTAGGGCCAGTGCAGGCGTTGGCAAGAATTGAATCGAGCAAGGGATTTGCGCGCGATCTGCTGATGAAGTATGGGATACCTGGAAATCCTTTTTACAAGCGGTTCGAATCGATGGATGGTGTGGAGGCAGTGCTGCGCGAGTGGGCCGGGCGGCATGTGATTAAGGATGATGGCCTCGCGGGCGGCAAAGGCGTGAAAGTGTGCGGCGATCACCTGCACTCACTGGAGCATTCAATGGAGTGCTGCACGGAGATGTCGGCGCTGGGGCATCCGTTTGTGATTGAGGAGAAGCTTGAGGGCGAAGAGTTTTCGCTGATGAGTTTTTGCGATGGGCATACACTGCACCACATGCCGGCTGTACAAGACCACAAGCGTGCGGACAACGGCGACAAAGGGCCGAACACCGGCGGCATGGGGACATATACGGATGCGAACCAAAGCCTTCCGTTTCTGCGTGAGAGCGATATTGCCGCGGCGCGCGCCATCAATGAGCGCGTGGCGGCGGCGCTGAATGAAGAATGCAGCGCGCCGTACCGGGGAATTCTTTATGGCGGATTTATGGCAGCGCGAGATGGCGTGAAGCTGATTGAGTACAACGCGCGGCTGGGCGATCCAGAGTGCCTAAATCTGCTGACGCTGCTGGAGACGGATTTTGTTGCGGTTTGCCGAGGGATTGTCGAGCAGAAGTTGAGCGATGTGCGAGTGGAGTTTGCAAGGAAGGCGAGCGTGTGTAAGTACGTGGTGCCGGATGGGTATCCCGACCATCCGCGTGTAGGCGATGAGGTGGTGTTGCCGGATGAGCTGCCGATGGGTGTGACGATGTACCTGGGTGCAGTGGATGTGAAAGATGGCACGCTGGTGGCGACGGGATCGCGCACGGTGGGCGTGGTCGGCGTGGCGGAGACGATTGCCGACGCAGAGAATGTCTGCGAGAACGTGGTGCAGGAGATTCCGGGAAGGTTTTTTCATCGGGCTGATATCGGCACGGCGGAGCTGATCGCGAAACGCGTAGAACATATGAAGATGGTGAGGTCGTGATGGCGAAGAAGAAGGCAGTAGTCGGAATCATTATGGGCTCGAAGAGCGACTGGCCGACGATGGAGCACGCGGCGAAGATGCTGGATGCGATGGGTATAACGCATGAGGCGGAGGTGGTGAGCGCGCATCGCACACCAGACAAGATGATGCGTTATGCAGAGCGCGCGGCCGAGCGCGGGCTGAAGGTGATTATCGCGGGAGCAGGCGGAGCGGCGCACCTGCCGGGCATGGTTGCAGCGAAGACCCCGCTTCCGGTGCTGGGTGTGCCGGTGCGCAGCAAGCAGATGGATGGATTGGATTCACTGCTGTCGATTGCGCAGATGCCGGCGGGGATTCCTGTTGCAACGTTTGCGGTGGGCGAAGCTGGCGCGAAGAATGCAGCATTGTTTGCGGCGGCGGTGCTGGCGCTCGAAGATGTGGCAGTAGCGAAGAAGCTGAAGAAGTTTCGCGCGACACAGACGAAGAGCGTGTTGAAGGAGCCGGATCCGCGCGCATGACGGCGAAGATGAAAGTCGGAGTGCTGGGCGCGGGGCAGTTGGCGCTGATGCTTGCAGAGGCAGGCGAGCGGTTGGGCGTGGAAGTAATTTGCGCGGGGCGGCCGGGAGATTGCGCGGAACGCGTTGCCCCGGTGTTGGCCGTGGAGCTGGACAATGCGGCGATGGTGCGGGCGTTCGCCGAACGCGTTGATGTGGTGACGATTGAGAGCGAAAACATTGATGCCGAGGTGCTGCGAGGGTTGAAGCTGTTTCCGAACGCGAAGGCGGTTGCGATTGCGCAGGATCGGCTGGTGGAGAAGACGTTCCTGGAGACGTGCGGGATTGCGGTAGCTCCGTTTGCGGCGGTGAATTGCGCGGATGATTTGAAGGCGGCGATTGCTAAGACGGGGCTGCCGGGAATTCTGAAGACTCGACGTATGGGATACGACGGCAAGGGTCAGGCAAGAATTTATGGCGCGGAAGATGCGCTGATGGCGTGGGAGGCCGTGGGTGAAGTTCCTTCGATTTTGGAAGGGATGCTGGAGTTTGATCGCGAGGTATCGCTGCTAGCTGCGCGAGATGTACTGGGCAGGATTGTTTACTGGCCGTTGATTGAGAACCGGCATCGTGATGGGATTCTGCGCAGGTCAGACGCGCCGTACGTGAATGCAGGTTTGCAGTCGCTGGCGGAAAGGTATCTGCGAAAGATTATGGAAGAGCTGGAGTATGTGGGCGTGCTGGCAGTGGAGTTTTTTGTGCAGGGCGAGCGGCTGATTGCGAATGAGATGGCGCCACGGGTGCACAACTCCGGGCACTGGACGATTGAGGGCTCGAAGACGTCGCAGTTTGAAAATCATCTGCGCGCGATCGCAGGGATGGAGTTGGGTTCAACGGACAGCAAGCCGATGGTGATGCTGAACTGCATTGGCTGGATGCCGGAAGCGAACGAGACGGCGAAGTTTGCGGGGTTGTATCGGCATGACTATGGGAAGTCGCCGCGGCCGGGTAGGAAGGTGGGTCACCTGACGTTTCCGGCGAGTGAGGCGGCGGTGATTGCAGAGTGGGAGAAGAGACTGGCTGAGGCTGGTTGAGATTGTGCATGCCCACTCATCGGACAAGTGTTCCCGATGAAAGTGGCACCTGGGCGTTAGTGCTACTTGAATACCAGCAAAAATTATTTGCGTGTGTGCCAGGTGAGGCCGTCAGTGGAGACCCAGACATCGCCGGTGGTGGTAGTGAGTTCGAACGTTGCGCTCGCTACAGGTGCTTGCTGGGTTTGAGCCTGTTGCGGCTGCACCTGGTACAGGCGAGCGGGTGCTGCTGCGAGAGTGATACGTACAGCTTTGCCAGACCATTGCGGGTTGACGGTGGTCCAGTGCTTGCCATGATCGAGCGAGAGAAAGAGCGAGCCGGCGGTATCGAGCACCAGTGTGCGGCCGGTGGAATTGAGTTGCGAAGCAACGGGCAGTTTGCTGGGTAGCTTGATGGGTGCGGCCGCAGTGATGCTGTCCAGGCGTGCATTGGCGTCGAGCGGAATGCCCTGGATTGAAGCACCGTTCACGATGACGGCGGAGGAATCCATAGTTGATCCGGGTGGTGCAAGGGGTGCGAGTGCTGCAGATGTGCTTGCAGGCGGTAAGTCTTTCTGCAAATTGTCTGCGGCATAGGCACGGAGAGCGCGACTCTCCGGTGGCGGCGGTGCGGGCAGTGGCACGGCTCCACCGATGCCGGAGGAAGCTTGAGCTGACGAAGCTGGCGCTGCAAAGGCGTTGGCGGCCGCCTTGGCTTCAAGGGGTTGCTGCGCAGAATTGATGAAGCGACCACTACTTATGCCAGCGCTTGCGCCGATGCGAGGTTGAGGTGCTATGAACTTTTCCGGAAGTGGCTGAGGCTTGAGCTTTGCAGGCTCAGGCAGGTGTGTGTGTGTCGATGTCTGCGTGAGTTGCACGGATTTGTCTGCTTCCGGTTTTGGCGGAGTGACAGCGGTAGAACTTGGCGCGGCCGTTGTTGCTGGGGGCGGCGGGGCAATGGGCGCCTGGAGCTTGGCGGTAGTGATGGGCTGTGGCTCTTGATGGTGGTTGTGAAGGATGAGCGCGAGGATGAGGCTGCAGGCGAGAGCTGCAGTAGAAGCTGCGAAAATTTGCGGCAGCGTGAACCAGGTGCGTCGTGGTGTTTCGGGAACGGTGATGGTCAGGGCGGGGTCGGACTGCTGGATGAGGAAGACGGCCTGGCGGCAGTCTGTGCAGGCAGAAAGGTGTGCGAGTGCGGCGAGGCGCTCATGCGCTGGCAAAGCGTTCTCAGCGAAGGCGCCTAGCTGATCAGGCGAGAGGTGCTGGCCGGGTTGGAGATCGTCTGGCATTAGGCGGCAGGATTGCTCTGTTGTACAGGGAACGGGGTTGGTGGCGAAGTTTGCAGCAGAGTTCGCAGATTTAGGGTGAGATCGCGAGGATCGGTGAACATGGCTTCTTCGGCGGCGCGACGGCTGAGGCCACTGGCCTGTAATTGTTTCAGGAGCTGTTTGTGGATGTCCGTGGTGAGTCGCTTGAGTTTGCGGCTGATGGTGGCCTCCGAGACGCGGAGCAGGCGGGCGATCTCAAGCAGCGTGTGCTGGTCCAGAAAATATGACGCAAGCAGGAAGCGGTCTTCTGGCGCGAGCTGCTCGAGAACCTGCGCGAGGGATTGTGAGAGGCGAGTAAGCTCGGCGGGAATTTCCGGGGTGGCAGCAGCAGCCGGCTCGAAGCCAGTGCCGGGCTCGGGAAGTGGGGACTCGCGCCACGTACGGCGGTGGTGGTCTACGTGGCGTTGTGCGAGTGTGGCGCGCAGCCAGCCCATGAGCGAGCCTCGGCCGCTGTAGCTGGCGAGTGGAGAGCGGCGAACGCCTGAACGGTCGGAGAGGCCGTAAAGTTCGGCATAGAGTGAATCAGCGAGGTCTTCGCCGAGCGACGAGGAGCCGGTGATGGCGATGGCGGCCTGGCGCAGCGGCGTGCGAAAGCGTATGAGGAACTGCTGCCAGGCGGGTTCGCGGCCGAGAGCGCACGCTTGAGCGAGAGCCAGATCAGGGAGTTGCAGAGCGCGGAAAAAGCTTTCCTGCTGGGCAGGAGTTGCCGACGAACCCGGCGGCATGCCGAAGTTGAGTTTGCTGCCGATACCCGCAAGCGCGTGAGTGAGCTCGGCTACCGAGAGGGAGTTCTGGGCGGCAATGGTCTGGATTTCAGCGTGAAGAGAGTTGGAGACAGGAAAAATTTCGGCAAGCATGACGGGCGCAGGCCCAGTGGCGAGTGCCAGGTTGCCGGGTTGAGGGGTGGTCGCGTCCATGGGGTCGATTGGGAATTAAACGATACGCGTGTTAAAGGACGCCGCGAATGGGTGAAGAGTCACGGATTATCCGAAAAGAAAGTGTGCAAGGGTTGCGCTGATGGCCGTTCCTGCTGACAGAGGCCGCATAGAAGGCGGCAGGAGGTCGGACTGTGAGCGCGAAAATGAGTGACAAAACATGGGTTGCGATGCTGTGTGTCCCGGTGCTGGCGCTGGGTTTGGGTGTTGCGTGTAAGAGCGCGCCGGTAGCGGCGGCGGGCGCGGCAGGCCCGATATCGACCAGCGCGGCAGGCGAGTACCGCGTGCTGGCACCGATCCAGAGCGGCGATTTAACACTGTTTCCAGTGGTCCGCGAGGAGGGCAAGACGGGTACGGGCGATGCGTTCCTGACGCTGGACGAGGGTTTGCGATCAGGCGAGGTGGAGGTTACGGAGGCCGGCAACGCGCGCGGACTGGTGCGCTCGCGGGGCGGGCGGCAGCCTGTGTACCAGGGAGACATGGTGAATACGCTGGTGTTGATTAACCACTCCAAGAAGCCGCTGCTGTTGCTGGCGGGTGAGATTGTGACCGGCGGCAAGCAGGACAGAATTGTGGCTAGCGACCGGATTGTGCCGAGCCAGTCTGACCCGGTGGACCTGAGCGTGTTTTGCGTGGAGCATGGCCGATGGACTGAAAGCAGCGACAAGTTTGGCGCGGCGGCGAAGAGCGCGGCCCAGAGCTTTATGGTGCAGCCGCAGGTGCGGCAACAGGCGATGGTCGCCAAAGACCAGCAGCAGGTGTGGAACGCAGTAGGCGGAGCGATCAACGGGATGGCTGCGGCGGCAGCGCCGGCGAAGGTCGAGCCAGGGGTTCCCGGCAGCACGGCGAGTAATTACGATATCGCCGCGAATAGCGCGAGCATGCGGTCGCTGGGAACCACCAGCTACGCCAAGACGATGGAGATGGGAGCGGTAGCGCAGAAGGTTGATGAAGCCGCGCCGGAGCTGACACAGGCTCGCGAGCAGGTGCTGGCGCAGTTAAAGCAGGAAAACGCGATTGGCGTTGTGGTGGCGGTGCACGGAGAAATCATCTGGGCAGATTTGTTTGCCGACCACGGGCTGCTGGCGCGCTACTGGGTGAAGCTGGTGCGCTCGTATGCGGCGGAGGGCCTGACGACTGTGAGCGAGCACCATGCGCAGGCAACGCAGGCAGCGGCTCAGCGCTTTCTGGATGCGCCGATGCGTGGCGAGGAGAAGTCGCAAGGCGAGGTAGGAGTTTACCGGACGCTTGAGGCGCAGGCAGGAACCACCGACCAGTTCGTGCTGGAATCGCTGTTGCCCGGGCTGCGCGAAGATGTGCATGTGAGCCGAGTGAAGGTAAGTGGTACGGTCAGCCAGGGTCTGCTCATGGCGCCACCGCCTCCAACGGTGTATCGCTGAGTGGAAGAAGCCGCGATCAAAGCGTCACCGAGTGTGCCGAAAAAAATGTGACGCAACATTTTTGCGGCGGCGTGTTAGAGTGAGCACGCGATGCTCGCTCGCGTCGGCTCCTCTCCTGCTCCACACCAACATGCGTAAGTCCATTGTTCTTGTCTCTGCCGCGGTCCTGGTAGTTGTTGCCGGTGGGGGCTGTCTTGCGTTTCTGCACATGCGGTCAGCGTGGAAGGAAGCCGAACAGCAGGTTGGGGCGGAGGGCAAGCTGGGGTTTGCGCTGACTTCGTGGCGTTCGCCGGATACGGGCTTCGTTGCGCTGGCAACCCCGGATAACTATTCCTCCGGTGTGAAAACTGCAGAGGGCAAGCTGTATCTTGCCGGGCCAGGTGGCGTGGCAATCTACCCTGCGGCCGGGCCGGAGCTATATGTGCAGCCAAAGGTGTTGCAGGTGGGCACAGATTTGCCTGCGGCACCGGTAGTTGCGCTGGCAGTGGGAAGACTGCGCGGCACCAGCAGCGAACAGGTTTTTGCGGCGACGCGCGGCGAAGGTGTGCTCATCCTGACCGAAGATGCCGGCGGTGCGGTTAGTGTGGAGCAGTTGCTGCCTGCAGCTCAAGCCGAGCGCGATGTTACGGCGGTGCTTCCGTTGGCAAGTGGTGACCTGCTGATTGGAACGCAGCGCGCTGGCTTACTGATGTTCGATGGCAAGACGCTGCGAGT
>Ga0206876_1092_pt1 | contig 25271 bp, 22 predicted proteins | sample Alteio_BWOrgCont_10_FD_152619 | JGI IMG/M metagenome (GOLD analysis project Ga0206876, IMG submission 152619) | Enriched cells from forest soil in Barre Woods Harvard Forest LTER site, Petersham, Massachusetts, United States -... | ecosystem: Environmental > Terrestrial > Soil > Temperate forest >...
CATTTCAGGAAAGCCGGTGAGGTCGGAGATGTCACGGACGGTGAGACCGGCATCACGCAGGGCTTTTGAAGTGCCCCCTGTAGAGACGAGTTCGACGCCGTGGGCGGCGAGGGCCTGGGCGAATTCGACGAGGCCGGATTTATCGGTAACGGAGAGCAGAGCGCGGCGGATGGGTTTGAATCCTGTCATGTCACCTAAATTCTATTCGTTGCGATGGGGTGGATTTCCGCGGCAGCGGCTGTAGTCACGATAAAATGAATGAGTATGCTCGATTTAGGTTTTGTGCGGTCGAATCTGCCGCTGGTGGAAGAGAAATTACGATCGCGCGGCGCGGACTCCACGCTGTTGGCGGGGTTTTCTGCGCTGGATGGCGAACGCCGGGCTGCGATAACCGAACTGGAAACGTTGCAGGCACAGCGCAATGCGCTCTCCGCGGAGTTTGGCCGGCTGAAGCGCGAGGGTGGCGATGTGGCTGCGGTGAGCCAGCAGACGAACTCGCTCAAGGAGCAGATTGCAACGCTTGAAGCGGTGGCGCAGACAGCGGATGCCAAGCTGGCCGAGCTGATGCAGTCGTTGCCGAACCTGCCGAATGACTCAGTGCCGGTGGGCGCGAGCGAGGCGGACAACAAGACGGTAAAGACGTGGGGCGAGCCAGCTAAGTTCGGCTTCCCTGCTAAAGAGCATCCTGAGATTGGTGAGGCGCTGGGCATTCTGGACTTTGAGCGAGCAGCGAAGATTTCCGGATCACGCTTTGTGCTGCACTACGGCTCGGGAGCCAGGCTGGAGCGAGCGCTGGCAAACTTCATGCTCGACCTGCACATCAACGAGCATGGCTATATAGAAGTGCTTCCGCCGTTTATGGTGAACTCGCGCTCGTTGTTCGGGACCGGGCAACTGCCCAAGTTTGCCAGCGATTTGTTCCATTGCGACGACAAGGGCGCGTATGTTCCTGGCGAGTTGCAGGAGGGCGATCACTGGCTGATTCCGACGGCGGAAGTTCCGGTAACCAATATCTTTCGCGATGAGACCGTAGACCTGAGCAACGGGCCAGTGAGCTTTTGCGCGTACACACCGTGCTTCCGGTCCGAGGCCGGCAGCTATGGCAAGGATGTGCGCGGAATGATCCGGCAGCACCAGTTTCAGAAAGTGGAGCTGGTGAAGTTCTGCAAGCCGGAAGAGAGCTACGAGCAGCACGAGGCGCTGACGCGGCATGCGGAGATTGTGCTCGAGAAGCTCGGACTTCCCTACCGCCGGGTGCTGCTGTGCACCGGCGACATGGGTTTCAGCTCGGCCAAGACCTATGACCTGGAAGTGTGGCTGCCGGGACAGCAGACGTATCGCGAAATCAGCTCATGCTCAAACTTTGAGAGCTTCCAGGCGCGGAGAGCGAACATTAAATACAAGCCGGCGGGCGCGAAGAAGGCCGAGTTCGTTCATACGCTGAACGGCAGCGGCCTGGCTGTTGGAAGAACGTACCTGGCAATACTTGAGAACTATCAGCAGGCGGATGGGTCAGTGAAAATACCGGACGCGCTGGTGCCTTACATGGGCGGAGCGACTGTGATTACGAAGCAGCATTTTGGACGGGCGGTATGAGCACGCTAAAGCGGTACTTCTTTTGGACCTATGAACGCGGTAGCTTTCACTATGACGTGATGGTGACGCTGATCCTGCTGTTCATTTTTATCTCGCCGCACGTTATCGACTTCCGCGCGAAGCCGGTGCGGGTTGTGCCGCTGCGCAAGAGCGAGGTGCTGGTGAAGGCTCTTGGCGCCGAGGGGATCTATCAGCGGTTCGAGTATGAGATTCGCGTGGAAGACCTGGGCGGAGCGAAGTCGGACGACGAGATGCATGAGGCACTGCTGCGGGTGATCCAGCCGATTGCCGGCTACGTGAAGCTTGAGGGCACGCCCAAACCAGTGACGGACACCAAGGGCAAAATCGTTGCGTATGACGTAACAGTGCTGCGGTAAATCACGCCAGCATGCCAAAACGCACGCCCGAGACCTCGGTAAGAACAAGGAGTAGATGGCGGATATGCAGATGAAGAAGATTTTTGGGATTGGCTCGATGCTGCTGTTGATGGGAGCTGGCATGGCGCAGGCGCAGGCGAATCAGCAGCTGATTGACCAGCTGAACGCTGCAAGCAAGCGGTTTAAGAATGTGCAGGCCAGTGTGCAGTTCGACCAATACACCAAGGTCGTGAACGATCACGATATTTCGAGCGGAACGATGTATGTGGAGCGGCAGAGTGGGAGCGAGAGTATGGGCGCCTCGTACACCGATGCCGGAAGCCCAAACTCAGCGAAGGTGCTGAATTACGGCGGTGGCGTACTACAAATGTATTCTCCTTCCTCCAAGCAGGTGGACATCTTCAAAGCCGGAGCCAACCAGGGGAAATATGAGAGCTTTTTGACGCTGGGTTTTGGCGGCAGTGGCGATGATCTAAAAAATACATGGACCATCAATGACCAGGGCGCAGAGACGATTGACGGTGTGAAGACCGAGAAGCTGGACCTGGTGGGTAAGGACCAGAGTGTGCGCAATATGTTCTCGCACGTGACGGTTTGGATTGACCTGGCCCGCGGCGTTTCACTGAAACAGATCTTTTATCAACCCAGCGGAGATTCACGAACGGCGGTGTATACGAATATTCGATGGAATGCACCGATCGACAAGAAGCCTTACGCCATTGATCCGAAGGCTCACAAGATAGCGCACTAGGCTGTGTTGGGTTCTTCTTTGCCGGAGAAGAAGAGACCTGCGAGCAGGATCACAACCGGAAAACACTCGAGCGTGTAGCGCGGTTCGGAATTATCGAGCGTAAGCAGAAGAATGCAGCGGAGAATGACGAAGGCCAGCATTGCAAAGGCCAGGGTGCCGTGGCCGCTCCAGTGCAGCTTGCGCCAGCGGAAAACGCCGGCGACCCCCAGCAGAAGATAGGCGAGATTGAGCGTGGCGTAGGCGAGCTCTGCGATGGAAGCGCCGGGATGGGCGCGGACGTTCCAGAAATCTACGGGCAGCTTCATCAGCTCGGTGCGTGGGCGCAGCCACATGTCCAGCTCGCGCGCGACCGGCATCACCACGTAGTAGCGCAACGGATTTGCGTGTACGCGTTCGGCAGCGAGGCGGGCGAACGCTGCGTCGACGGGCGGGGTGGAGGCGCTCTCCTGGTTGTACTGCGCAAAGATGGCGGCGGTCTGGTCGCGCTGTGCGGCTGAATCGAAGGCACGCGGCGGAAGATCTTTTATGTCAATGAGGCTGCCGTCATAGGGCCAATAGATATCCAGCGTTGATTTGAATTCGAAGGCCCAGGTGCGGTACCAGCGCTGAAAGCCATAGGGATTGCTCTCGCCGGGGTCGATGGCGTAACGCGGTGCGAGCGGCTGAAAGACGTGGTAGACGCGCCAGTTGCGCGAAGCCCAGAGGCCTAGCGGAAGCACGATGATGAGCGACGCAGCAATTGCTGGAAGAGCGCGACGCAGGAGGCTTCCCTGCCATTGGGTTTCACTTTTGCGCAGACCGAGCCAGAGCATTGCGGGAACAACTGCGACGGCCACCAGTGCCTGGTCGGGACGAAGAAGGATTCCAAAGATGAGCGCGAAGCCGCAGAGACTCGCCCAACCGAGGCCGCGTTGGTCCTGGCGCCATGCAGACATCCATCTTTCCAAAGAGAAAAATGCGAGCGCGACTGCGAAGAGGCAGCCGCACTCTGCCAGAGCAATCGCGGAGTAGTGCGACGTAAACGGGCAGAGAGCGGCGAGCCAGACCGTGGCTAGAGCGGCACGGCGGCCTAGAAGCCGGCCGGCGAGGACTCCAAGCAGAGCGCAGGTGGCGAGATCCATGGCGACCTGCACCCAGAGGACGGCGATGTAATTGGCTGTGCCAAAGAGGAGGAAGCAAAAAGCCAGAAAAAGCGGATAGCCGGGCAGCCGAATGAGGGTGGACCGGATGTTGTTGCCCTCGGTAAAGCCGAAGATGTGGTGGGCGAGCATGTTGTACGCGAGATCGCCGTAGAGGAGGGTGTCTCCTGTAAAACGGGCGAGATGGAGCACAAACGCCGCGCGCAGAAGCAGCCCGGCGAAGAGAGCCGCAACGAACCAACCTTTCGAAGCTGCGCGGGAGGACATTTCTCTCGATGATAGCGGTGAACTGCCTATTTGTGAGGAAGTTGGGCAGTGATGGCAGATTGGGAGCAATTCCGTTGACTGCAAGCGCTGCGAACCCTAGCATGAAAACAGCTAAGGCCTCATGAACAAACCAGTCTTCTACGACCCGCATCGCAAACGCTGGAAGCGGCTGCGGCGAATCCTCGACCTGACAGCCCTGCTGGGGATGCTAGTGGGCGTGCTTTTTGTGGCCGGGCTTATCCGCATGAAGCCGCTGCGCAGCCTTGATCTGCGCTCGGTGACCAAACGTTATCGTGCGCTCTCTAACCCGCCGGATGTGGAGACACGGAACCGCGAACTAACCAATCACTCGTCGCATCGCAAGAGCGATCTGATGCCTTCAGACGTGGTGTTGAACCAGGGCGAGGGCCTGCGTGCGGCGTTCTATACAGATGTCGACCCTGCCAGCTATGCAAGCTTTAAACAGCATGTGAAGCAGATCGATCTGCTGTTTCCGGAATGGCTGCACGTGATTAAGCCAGATGGCGGGTTGACGGCGTATGACTCCAGCAACGCACCGTTTGCGGTTGTGGATGGCGCAGGCGTGCATGGTGTGGACCGCGAGAACAAGATCGTTCGGACAATCCAGGCGGCTAAAGAAGATACCGAAATCTTCCCCATGGTGAACAACTACAGCCCCAGCGACCAGGCGTTTGAAGATAACGTTGGGGCTTTTCTGCTGAACCCGGATGCGCGCGCGAACTTTCTGCACCAGGTCGATCAGTTTCTTGCAGCCAACACACTGTATCGAGGTATCACACTGGACTTCCAGGGAATACCAGCGCAGGCGATGCCGGCGTACAACCAGTTAGTGCAGGCGATGTATGAAGATTTCCACGCACGCAATTTGCGGCTGTACATCACTGTGCCGGTGCTGAATTCGAACTTTGACATGAAATTTCTGGCGGACCACACCGACGGCTTGGTGCTGATGAATTACGACGAGCACCAGGACGGCACCGTGCCTGGGCCCATTGCAGGACAGGACTGGTTCGAAAATAATTTGCGCGAAGCGATGAGGGTGGCGCCGCGGGAAAAAATCATCGTGTCAATCGGCAACTATGGCTATGACTGGACGACGCCACTTCCTCCGCCTCCTGCACCGGTAAAGCGCGGCGTGAAGCCAGCACCACCCAAGCCACCTGAGCTGCCTGATGCGAACAACCTTTCAACACAGGAAGTGTGGCAGGCAGCGTCCGAGTCGGGGGCAAAGATTGAGCTCGACGACACCACGCTGAACCCGCACTTTGCCTATGACGATGACGACGCACAGGTGCGACACGAAGTGTGGTTCCTGGACGCAGTGACTGCGGTAAACCAGATGCGTGTTGCGCGAGCGCTAGGAATACAGACTTTCGCCCTATGGCGGTTGGGATCAGAAGATGATTCGCTGTGGAAGATCTGGGACGCGCCGTTGCGATCCGATCCGGTGAAACAACTAGCTGATGTTTCGCCCGGACAGGACATCGATACCGAAGGCGATGGTGACGTGATGCGCGTGACGGGGCTGCCCCAGAACGGACACCGCACATTGCAGATGGACGTCGATGACACGATTCCGCCACAGTACCTGAGCGTGGTGGAAGAGACGATGAACTCATACCCGCTGCCCTACACGGTGACGCAGTATGGATATCACTCTAAGAAGGTGGCGATCTCTTTTGACGATGGCCCGGATCCGACGTGGACGCCGAAGATTTTGGACATCCTGAAGAAGTACAACGTGAAAGGTACGTTCTTCATGATCGGCGAAGAGGCCGAGGACAACGTAAGCCTGATGCAACGCGTTTATCGCGAAGGCCACGAGATCGGCAATCATACCTTCACGCACCCCGACATCAGCGAAATTTCTGAACGGCAGGTGGACCTGCAACTGAACCTTACCGAAGATCTATTTGGAGCGGCGCTGGGTGTGCATCCGGTGTATTTCCGGCCGCCCTACTCGATTGATCAAGAGCCGGACACTAACGACCAGGCCGCGCCGATAGTACAGATTCAGAAGCTCGGCTACACCATAGTGGGCGACAAGATAGATACCGACGACTGGGATGAGCACCCGCGCAAATCGCCGCAGGAGATTATCGACAGCGTGTTTGCGCAGATCAAACTGGCAGATACGAAGCCGTGGATGCGTGGATCGATCATCCTGATGCATGACGGCGGAGGCGATCGCCAGCCGACAATTGATGCGCTGCCGAAGCTGATTGAGGCACTACGAGCGCAAGGCTATGAGATTGTTCCCGTGTCGGAGCTGGTAGGAATGACGCGCGACCAGGTGATGCCTCCGCTCACGCCTCGGCAGAAGCGGCTGGCCGTGGTGGATGCAGTCGCATTCTGGGTCATCGACTTTTTCAACCACTTTGTCATCTACCTGTTCTTTATTGGCGACTTCCTGATGAGCATGCGGCTGATCGTGATTGGTTTGTTTGCAACAATTGATCGCTTCCGCAAGCGCAAGGATTTCTCCACGCCGGCGTATCAGCCGCGTGTCGCGGTGCTGATTCCTGCCTACAACGAAGAGACGGTGATCGCACGCACGGTGCGAAGCGTGTTGATGTCGAACTACAAAAACATCCGCATCATCGTGATTGATGATGGATCGACGGACGACACAGCGAAGGTTGTAGAGGAGATGTACGCGAAGGAGATTGCTGACGGCCGCCTGGCCATACTCACCAAACCCAATGGCGGTAAAGCTGACGCGTTGAATTTTGCACTGGCACAGACGGATGAAGAGATCTACGTGGGCATCGATGCCGACGGCGTGATTGCTCACGATGCGATTGCGCGACTTGTTCCGCACTTTGCGAATCCGCATATTGGCGCGGTGGCGGGCAACGCAAAGGTGGGCAACCGGGTGAACTTGTGGACCCGCTGGCAGGCGCTCGAATACATCACCAGCCAGAATTTTGAACGGCGGGCTTTAGATTTGTTTGACGTGGTTATGGTGGTGCCGGGAGCGATTGGCGCTTGGCGAACTGCCGCTGTAAAGGTGGGCGGCGCATACCATCCCGATACGGTTGCGGAAGACGCTGACCTGACGATGAGCCTTCTGGAGCAGGGCTACGCAGTGATCTATGAGGACCAGGCGCTGGCGTTTACGGAGGCGCCCATCAATGCGAACGGGTTGGCGCGGCAGCGCTTCCGGTGGTCCTTTGGAATTCTGCAAGCTATCTACAAGCACAAGGGAGCAATCTCAAACCGGCGAGCGATGGGCTTGTTTGCCTTGCCGAATATTTTCATCTTCCAGGTGCTTCTGCCGCTGCTCTCACCGCTGATTGACCTGATGTTCGTCTTCGGGATCGTGCATTACTTTATCGACAAGCACTTTCATCCAGAGACAACGAGCACCGGCGACCTGACCAAACTGCTGTTGTTCTTTTCAGCGTTCCTGGTGATTGATTTTGCGGCGTCAGGGCTGGCGTTCCTGCTGGAACGGAAGCACCCGGCGAGCAAAGGTGATGCGTGGCTGCTGGTACACATCTGGGCGCAGCGGTTCACATACAGGCAGTTATTTTCCTGGGTGCTGTTCCGCACGATTAAGCGGGCGCTGGATGGCAAGCCGTTCAGCTGGGACAAGCTTGAGCGCACCGCCAAGATGTCTGCCGCCGCCGAAAGAATCACCAAAGTTTGACGAGCATCTAAAGTAATAGAGAGAGTTAAGACACGAGGAACTATGAATCTGCCGCCATTTAAGAATGAGCCGTTTACCGATTTTTCCAAGCCTGAAAACCAGAAGGGCATGAGGGACGCTCTCGCCCAAGTCCGTGCTGAGTTGGGGCAAACGTACGCCATGAAGATCGGCGGCAAAGCTGTTACGACGGGTGAGACTTTCCATTCCGTGAATCCTGCGCGGCCGGCCGAAGTGATTGGAACTCACCATGCCGCAAGTGCCAAGGAAGCTGAGCAAGCGGTAGCAGCGGCACAGGCGGCGTTCGCAACGTGGCGGAAGACATCTGTCGAGGACCGCTCTGCCCTGCTGGTGCGAGCCGCGGCGATGATCCGTGAGCGGCATTTTTATTTCTGCGCGTGGCTCACGCTGGAGGTTGGCAAATTCTGGACCGAGGCTGATGTTGAAGTGGGCGAGTGCATCGACTTTCTGGAGTTCTACGCACGCGAGGCTCTGCGCCAGAATGAAGCGACGACTCCGATACAGTTTCCGGGGGAAAAAAATCTGCTCCGCTATGTGCCACTGGGCGTGGGAGCGGTGATCCCGCCATGGAACTTCCCTTTCGCGATTATGGCGGGCATGACTGCGGCTGCCATCGTGACCGGGAATACTGTGGTGCTGAAGCCATCGCCCGACGCTCCGACGATTGCCGCACGATTTGTGGCGTTGATGGAAGAAGCTGGTATGCCGGCCGGCGTGGTGAACCTGATCCAAGGTGGACCGGAGCCCGGCCGCGTAATTACCGAACATCCGCAGGTGCACTTCATCGCGTTTACGGGATCGAAGAAAGTTGGACTTGAGATCCACGAACGCGCCGCGCGGATGCAGCCGGGGCAGCGGTTCATCAAGCGGACGATTTTGGAGCTGGGCGGCAAGGACAGCATCATCGTAGATGCGGACTCCGATCTGGACTCCGCGGCGGAAGGCACGGTGGCTTCTGCGTTCGGGTTCAATGGCCAGAAGTGCTCGGCATGCTCACGTGTGATTGTTGAGGATGCTGTCTACGATAAGTTTGTAGAGAAGCTGCGTGAGCGCGTTGAAAAGCTCGAAGTGGGTGACCCTGCGGAGAATTTCTACAGCGGCCCGGTCATCAACCCGGTGGCAAAGGACCGCTTGTTGAACTACATCGAGGTAGGCAAGAAGGAAGGCAACCTGCTCACGGGCGGCAAGGCGGTCGATAAAGAGGGCGGATACTACATCGCGCCGACGGTCTTTACCGAGGTTGAGCCGAAATCGAGGTTGGCGCAGGAAGAGATCTTTGGTCCGCTGCTGTCGGTCATCCGATCAAAGAATTTCGAAGATGCACTGGCTATTGCCAACGACAGCGAATATGGGCTGACCGGCGCAATCTACACGAGCAGTCGCGAGAAGCTGGATCGCGCGCGGGAGGAATTCCACGTGGGCAATCTTTACTTCAACCGCAAATGTACGGGCGCGATGGTGGGCGCGCATCCGTTCGGAGGCTTCAACCTGAGCGGAACAGACTCCAAAGCAGGCGGGCCGGACTACTTGACGCTGTTTACGCAGGGTAAGTCGATTGCCGAAAAGCTGGGAGTAGTGGGCGAGAAGTAAACAAAAAAATCAGGCAGGCCTAAGGCCTGCCTGAAGGAGCTACTTGCCACAACGTCTTTATGCGGTGCGCTTGGCCATGACTGCGCGAACGTTTTCCGCGGCTTCAGCCAGCGCGTGATGATGTATGGTGAAGAGCGCCAGCTCCAGACGGTCGGAGACGCCGGTCTTGTCATACACCGTACGCAGATAATTCTTGATGACCTGTTCCTTGGTGCCCAGGCGCTCCGCGATTTCGCGGTTCTTGCAGCCTTCTGAGACCAGAGCCACAATCTGCAGCTCTTTAGGTGTGAGGCGTTCCAAAACTTTGATGCCAACGCGGTCCGGCGACGGCATGGACTTGACAGCTGCGCGCTGTACACAACGTTCACCTGCCGAAATGCGGCGAATGCAATCAACAAGTTGCGGGCCGGCTACGGAGCGAAGGACCTGGCCTTCGATGCGGTCGGCGATTGTGTCGTCGAGCGTGCTGCCGTGCTCCACGATAACGATGGAGCGGCTGCTGGCCTGCTCGGTCCACTCAATAATGCTGTGGAGATCGGCACAGATGCTGGAAGGATAGATAACGATAGATTGACGGAGGCTGCCGATGGCTTCCTTTAGGCGCTCCACGTCTGCGCACTGGGCGACGAGACGCATGTCGGCTTCATTCGCCAACACACGAGCCATGCCGGTGCGGAAGATCGCCTGATTGTCAGCCAAAATAATTTGCAGTGCCATGTGCCTCCGACGAGCAACCCGGGCGGCATCCTGAATTGAGCTCGACTCGGGATGCCGCCACACTCGTTGTAGCTAGATAAGAATTCATGGGCCAAGAATCAGCTATCCCACAAAGGTAGGAACTTTTGTCAGGTAATGGTCATCTATTGCCTTATCTATCAACAAGATTCAAGGAAGGTTCCCCCATTACCCAGGGGTTTGCAGCAAACTGCACCGATATAGGACAGCGGTATGATGATGCCATGTCTTCTTCCCTGCGCCCGTTCCATATCGCTTTTCCGGTGGATAACCTCGAAGCTGCACGCCACTTCTATGGCACTGTTCTGGGCTGCCCGGAGGGCCGAAGCTCTGACCAATGGATAGATTTCGACTTCTTTGGCCACCAGATTGTGGCACACCATAAGCCTGCCAAGAAGGAAGCTGCGCATGCTAACCCGGTAGACGGGCACGATGTGCCGATTCCTCACTTTGGCGTGGTCTTGACCCAGGGCGACTGGAAACAGTTGGCCGAGCGGGTGAAGGCAGCAGGAGTGAAGTTTGTGATTGAGCCGTATACGCGGTTTGAGGGACAGGTGGGCGAGCAGTCCACGATGTTCTTTCTGGATCCTGCGGGGAATGCTCTGGAGTTCAAGGCCTTCGCAGACCTGAGCCAGCTCTTCGCTAAATAGGCAGATTCAGCAGCGACAAGCCTTACGCTCAGACGACGCGATGGGCCTCAGCCTCTTTGGCAGTTGCCGCGGTCTTGCGGGTACGTGTGGTCTTTGCCGGCGGAGCCTCACGCGGCGTTCCCGGCTCGTCGCTGGTGAGGTGCTCTTCCACGTGATACAGGTGGCGACGCATGGCACGGCGAGCCTCATTGGGGTTGCGCTCGGCAATGGCGGCAAAGATGGCTTCGTGGTCTTCGAGCGCCTCTGCCTGATGGCGGTCCAGACCAGCGCGCTGGCTAAGGCGGTGATACATAGGCGCAAACATGCCGGCCCACAGGCCGTCTACGATGCTGGCCAGAACACTGTTCTTAGCCGCTTCTCCAATCGCTACGTGGAACTGGCGGTCAGAGACCTGCGCATTGGTCTTGGAAAGCACGAGACGGCGCATAGACTGCAGAGTCTTTTCAATCTTAGTGAGGTCGCTGGCTGATGCATAGAGTGCAGCGTCGGAGGCGATTTCGCCTTCGATGAGCAGGCGTGCGCGCAGCAGCTCGAAGGGGCCGGGACCGGAATCGAGCACCAGCGACATGGGGTTCACGGCCTCGCGGACGTAAGCACCTGATCCGCTGCGGATTTCGAGTTCGCCGGCAATTTCGAGAGCCACCATGGCTTCACGAATGGTTGGGCGGCTTACACCGCACACCTTTGCAAGATCAATCTCTCCGGGGAGACGTGACCCGGGTACGAGGCCGTGCTCCGCGACGTACCGTGAGATACGGGCTGCAACCTCTTGATACCTGCGATGTGTTTTAGCCATTGAGCTACTTCCCCCTGTTCATCCGCTTGAGTCAACCATCCTACGACGGGAAGAGTGATTCTATCCAGTCAAGTTTTGCGGCAGGAGGTGTTAGCGGTCACACGAAATTCCCGCGAAGACCCTCGTGACGTGTAATTGAGGCCTTAGCTGAGGGACTGCATCAGGCTGGCGAGGACTTCCTTGCCGGGCCGAACGCGTGCTTCAGGGAGAGTTGCGAGCGGCTCATCCACCATATTAAGGAGGGTTGTGAAGTCTGCCTGCTGGGTATCCACATAGAAGACGCCGGTGAGCACCTCGCCGCGGGCATGAGTTTCCATCAGCAGCTTGACGGCATCGGTGCGGTTAGATGGGCTGTACTCCTCATGCAGCTTGCGCAGGCGCAGGTGCGAGCCATCATGCATCGGCACATCGATGGTGGTGTTGTGGTCATAATCAACGGTGATGTCTTCAAAATACGGCACGAAGCTGACATCGCCGATAGGCTCGTCATGCTCCTGCATGTATTTGTAGCTCTTGGTAGAACCCTCGTGGTCGTTGAAGGTGACGCAGGGTGAGATGACGTCGAGCAGCACAGTGCCGCGATGCGCGATAGCGGCCTTGAGCATGGCGGAGAGCTGCTTCTTGTCGCCGGAGAACGAGCGGCCGACGAATGTTGCACCCATCTGCACAGCAAGCGCGCAAATATCGATGGCGGGAAGATCGTTAACGACGCCGGTCTTGAGCTTGGAACCTATGTCTGCAGTCGCGGAGAACTGGCCCTTAGTAAGACCGTACACACCGTTGTCTTCGATGATGTAAATCATGGGCACATTGCGGCGCAGCAAGTGTACAAACTGGCCAAGGCCGATGGACATGCTGTCGCCATCGCCGGAAACGCCGATGGAATGCATGGTCTTGTTGGCGAGCAGGGCGCCGGTTGCGACCGACGGCATGCGGCCGTGCACAGAGTTGAAGCTGAAGGAGCGCGACATGAAGTACGCTGGCGATTTGGAGGAGCAGCCTATGCCACTCATCTTCATCACGCGCTCAGGCTGGATACCCATCTCGTAAAACGCTTCGAGGATGCGCTCGGATATAGCGTTGTGGCCGCAGCCGGCGCACAGAGTGGTCTTGCCGCCGCGGTAATCGAGGACCTGGAGGCCGATGCGGTTGGTTTTGGGCTTGGGGGTTTCAGCGGCAGCGGCGCTCATCGTGATGCTCCTTGAGAAATTTCCATGGAAGAAATGGCCTGGGTAACGCTGAGTGCGTCCATGGGCAGGCCGTTGAAATGCAGAACGGAGCGCAGCTTGGTCAGTTGCGCGACATCGAGATCAAGTTTGAGCAGACCCTGAAGCTGCGCGTCGCGATTCTGCTCGACGACGTAAACGCGATCGTGGCTTGCTACGAAGTCATGCACTTCTTTGGTGAATGGATAGGCGCGGACGCGCAGATAGTCTGTCGCTATATCGGCTTCGCGCGCGAGTTCATCGCGACTCTCAATGATGGCGAAATGGCTGCTGCCGAATGCGATGATGCCGACCTTTTCTTTGCCGGTGCCTTCCAGAACCGGCTTGGGAACCAGGGTGGCTGCTGTCTCAAACTTGCGTGAGAGGCGCAGCATGTTGTTCTCGTAATCGTCCGGGCGCTCGGAGTATTGCGCCTTGGCATTGTGGCCGGAACCACGCGTGAAGTACGACGCAGCATGATGGTCGGTGCCGGGCAGCGTGCGATACGGGATGCCATCACCGTCGACGTCAGCGTAGCGGCCGAAGCCACCGAGGCGTGTGAGGTCTTCAGCAGAGAGAACCTTTCCGCGCTGCATGGGCTGAGTGGGATATTCGAATGGCTCAGACATCCAGTTGTTCATTCCGATGTCGAGATCAGAGAGCACGAAGATTGGCGTCTGCAGCTGTTCTGCAAGATCAAATGACTGAACACCGAAATCGAAGCACTCCTTTACGTTTCCGGGTAGCAGCAGAACGTGCTTGGTGTCTCCGTGGGAGATGTTGGCGATGAAGCTGAGATCGGCCTGCGAGGTGCGTGTGGGCAGACCGGTGGATGGTCCGGTGCGCTGGATATCGAAGATAACGCCGGGAAGCTCGGCGTAATAGCCGAGGCCAGCGAACTCCGCCATGAGCGAGAGGCCTGGGCCTGAGCTGGCGGTCATGGCACGCGCGCCAGCCCAGCCGGCACCAAGTGTCATGCCGATGGCGGCGAGTTCGTCCTCAGCCTGCACGATAGCGAAGGTGGCTTTGCCGTCCTGCTCGATACGGTGCTTCTTCATGTAGCCGATGAGCTGCTCAACCACCGACGACGAAGGCGTTATGGGATACCAGGCGACGACCGTCACACCCGCGAACATGGCTCCCATAGCAGCAGCGGAATTGCCGTCGATGATGATCTTGCCGTTAGTCTCGTCCATACGCTCGACGACGAACGGGTCGGTCTTGCGCAGGTTGTTAGCGGCGTAGTCGAAGCCAAGCTGCACAGCCTTCCAGTTCAAGTCGGCGGCTTTCTGCTTCTTCGCGAACTGCTGGCGAACGGCTTTCTCTACTGTTGGGATATCGATCGAAAGCAGTTGCGCGGCCACACCCACGTAGACCATGTTCTTGATGAGCTTGCGAATCTTGGCATCGGCACCGGTTTCGGCAGCGAGCTTGTCAAACGGCACGGGATAAAACGTGACATCTGTGCGCAGCTCGTTGAGCTTAAGGCCTTCGTCGTAGATAACAGCGGAGCCGGAGCGAAGAGTTCGAACATCTTCCTGCGCGGTTTCGGCGTTCATCGCGATCAGCAGATCATTTTGTGCTTTGCGTGCAACCCAGCCATCTTTACTGACGCGGATGGTGTACCAGGTCGGCAGGCCAGCAATATTGGATGGAAACAAATTCTTACCGGAAACAGGAATTCCCATTCCGAAGATGCTGCGCAGCAGGATGCTGTTGGCGGATTGTGAACCGGAGCCGTTGACCGTTGCGATCTGAATGGAGAAATCGTTCAGAACTCTGTGTGTTCCATCGCCTGTACTGGAAATGTCTTCCTGCAAATCAATCGCGTCGCTAATCATGGATGCTTTGTCGTCCTTATGTTTCCCACGCCTGACGCCATGAGCGTGAGCGGTGAAAATATCTCCGGCTCAGTGCGGGGCGCTGCAACTGTGGTGCCAAGAATTATAGGCAGTGCGCAACACGGCTGGCGAATCGGTGTGCCATCAGGAAACCACGCTGATTCGGCAGCAAGTGTGATTTGTGTCACGTTTCCACTTATGAACAGGTGTTAAGGTTATTTTGTAAGCAGGGACTCGGGGCCGTTTATCGCCCGTAGCCTCTTCCTGAACTACCCTATGAATGAACCTTCCTACCTTCCGGTGGTGGTGCTGATGGTCGCTGGCGCGGGCTTCGCGATTGGCCCGTTGGCGCTGGCGTGGGTGTGGGCGAAGAAGTTTTCTCCGCAAAAATCGGGTCCAAGCAAAAACGCTGTCTACGAATGCGGCCTGGAAGCCAAGGGCGATGCATGGATTCAATTCAAGCCTGGCTACTATCTCTACGCAATTGCCTTTCTGATTTTTGATGTGGAAGCTGTCTTCCTTCTTCCCTTTGCAGTTTCCTTTGCACACCTGACGCTGGCTGAATGCATTCCAATGCTTGTGTTCCTGCTGCTGTTGATTGAAGGCCTGGTGTGGGCGACACAGAAACGTGTGCTCTCGTGGACTTAAACGTGAGCGTAATATTTGATTGGGCGTTGTTTGTCCGCAACCTGCCAGTGATTGGAACCAAGACCGCGTGATCGACGAACAGCTAAAGAGCGAACTCAGCCGCCAGGGGATCTTCGCGACCTCGTTGCAGGAGTTGTACAACTGGGGCCGCAAGAGTTCGCTATGGCCGCTGAATTTCGGACTGGCTTGTTGCGCCATCGAAATGATCGCAACTACCATGGCGCGTTACGACCTGGCGCGGTTTGGCGCGGAAGTATTTCGGCCCTCACCGCGTCAGGCTGATTTGATGATTGTTGCGGGCACGGTCACGAAGAAGATGGCGCCGCAAGTTGTTCGCCTCTATAACCAGATGCCGGAGCCGAAATACGTGATTTCGATGGGCGCTTGCGCCATCTCCGGCGGCCCTTTCAAACAGGGCTACAACGTGCTCAAAGGCATAGACCGCTACATTCCGGTGGACATCTATATTCCCGGCTGCCCTCCGCGGCCAGAGGCGCTGATCGATGCGTTTCTCGCGTTGCAAAAGAAAATCGATGCGCAACAACTGACCGGTGCGGATCGCCCGCGACACTTAAATGCCGAGCTTCCCAGCGAATTTGTAGTGCCGCAGTTTGGCGAACACGATCTTGAACCTTCAAAAAATGCTGAACTGTGGAACGCGCCGCTGGTACAGATTTCGACCACGACTGGCGGTCAATCATGATCGTCGAGCCGATTGTCGAAAGCATCAAGGCTGCTGTTCCCGGCGCTGCGCTGGAGATTGTGCTGAACCCAAGCCCATCGGCGCAGCACTCGATTGTGGTGGATGCAACGCATGCGGTTGCCGTGGCTAAGCATCTACGTGATGCCGTTGGCCTGCAATTCGACTACTGCTCCAACGTGACGGGAGTGGATTGGCTGCCGAAAGAAACTTCAACGACAACCAAGGTGAAGAGGATGGTCGACGGCGTGGAGCAGGAAGTCGCCGAAGTTACCAAGACCAGCACGCCGGGATATTTTGAAGCTGTCTACCATCTCTACTCTGTCGCGCTGCGGCATGGGCCGCTGGTACTGCGCATGCGCACGATCGACCGCGAACAGACGCACATGGCTTCACTCACGCCGGTGTGGCGCAGTGCAGAATTCCAAGAGCGCGAGATTTTCGATCTTTACGGCGTACACTTCGATGGCCACCCTGACCTGCGCCGGCTGCTGATGTGGGACGAGTTCACAGACCATCCCATGCGCCGTGACTACGTTGACCCTGACGATTACGAATACGAGCCCACCGCGCACGCTGAAGTGCTGGAGCGCGCAAGAAAACATCAAGAAGGAGCGCCGTCTTAGTGAGCAGCACGACCCAGGGAATTTTGGATGTGAGCGCGCAGCCTTCGTTGATTGAGGGCGACCCCCAGCTATTAGAGCTGTCGATGGGTCCGCAGCATCCTTCAACCCACGGCGTGTTTCGCATGAATGTGGTGCTCGACGGCGAGACAGTCGTAAAGCTGAAGCCGGTCTTTGGCTACCTGCACCGTAACCACGAGAAGATTGCCGAGAAGCAGACCTACCTGGGCTGCATGCCCTACACCGACCGGCTGGATTACATCTGCTCGCTCACCAACAACTGGGCATACGCTCGGGCGGTCGAAGAACTTGCCGCTATCAAAATTCCTGAGCGCGCCGAATATCTGCGAATCATCACTGCAGAGCTGACGCGCTTACAGAACCACACCTGCCTGGTCGGCTTTCTGATGCAGGACATGGGCGCCAGCGGAACGCCGCTGATGTATGCGTTCCGGGAACGCGAGAAAATTCTTGACCTGTTTGAAGCGCTGACCGGCGCCCGCATGATGTGCAACTACATGCGATTCGGCGGATGCCGCGTGGACACTCCCGCAGGCTGGCTGGCAGAAACACAGAAGGTCATCGACGCGTATCCGAAATTTCTGGATGAGTTCGAAAAACTGCTTACCTCCAACGAAATTCTGATGGCGCGCACGCAAGGTGTTGGCAAAGTGAGCAAAGAACTCGCGGTGAGTGCGGGGTTGAGCGGGCCGATGTTGCGGGCTTGCGGTGTGAACTACGACATTCGCAAGGTTGATCGCTATGGAATTTACGAGCGCTTCCCTTTCCGCGTGCCGCTCGGCGACCATGGCGACGTCTACGACCGCTATATGATTCGGCTGCTGGAGATGCGCGAGTCGCTGAAGATTTTGCAACAGGCGATGCGTGAAATTCCCGAAGGCCCGATCCAGGACCCGGCAACCAAGCCGCGCCTCTTCCGCCCCAAGGTGGGTGAAGCCTATGGCCGCATTGAATGCCCCAAAGGTGAGCTGGGCTTCTACCTGATCAGCGATGGCACCGGCACGCCGTACCGTTTCCGCGTGCGTCCGCCGAGCCTGATCAATCTGACGATTCTTGAAGACATGTGCCTGGGCGCAACAGTTGCTGATGTTGTCATCATCCTGGGCAGCGTGGACATTGTTCTTGGCGAGGTGGACCGATGAGCCACCTGAATGGAGGTCCGCATGTTCGGTGAAGGCATTCTTCGCGGCCTCGCGGAGACCGCGCGCAACTTCTTCGGCAGCTACGTGAGCAAAGACCGGCTCACGACCATTCAGTTTCCTGAGGAGCGTATCGCCCCGATTGAAGCCACGCGCGATTTCCCATTCCTGGTGTACGACGGCAACGATTGGGATGCCGGCATGCGCTGCGTGGCCTGCCAGATATGCGAAAAAGAATGCCCACCGAAATGCATTTATATCGATAAGAGCAAAGACAAGAAGCCTGATGCCGTCGGCAAGCAGCAGTTTTATCCTGCGCGCTTCGATATCGATATCTCTGTCTGCATGAGCTGCCAGATCTGCGTTGAAGTTTGCCCGTTCGATGCGATCAAGATGGACACTGACTTCGAGCTCAGTACCGACAACAGATTTGGCGGCCTGCTGCTGGACAAACACAAACTCGCGAAGTCCAACGAGTACTACCACCACATCCATCCGACAGAAGCTGCAGCGGTAGATGCTGCGTTGGCTGATGAGCGTGCCAAGACTGAAGCCAAAGCCAAGGCAGCCGCTGAGGCCGCAGCAGCGAAAGCTGCAGCCGCCGCTACCCCATCTGCAGCGCCGAAAGAAAGCGCAGGGGGCGAATGATCGTTCTTTCACCTTCAAACATTGAACGCATTGACCAGATTTTTGTACTCACAAAGCACTGGCTAATGGGCTATGTGCCAGCGGTCGCGCAGCCGCTGACTTCAGCCATTCTTTCGGTGCTGCCGGTGCTGATTGCGTTCCCCGCGATTTTTGCTGTCACAACACTGCTGGAGCGCAAAGGGCTCGGCCGCATCCAGAACCGCTACGGCCCAAACCGCACTGGCCCGTGGGGCGTGTTGCAACCCATGGCTGATGGCGTGAAGTCGCTCACCAAAGAAGACATCGTCCCTGCAACAGCCGACAGATGGGTGCACTTCTTCGCACCGGTGGTGATGGTGATTGCAGCGTTTCTCGCCTATTCCGTGTTGCCCATTGGACGCAACATGGTGGTGGTAAACCTTAGCTCGGGTGTGCTGTTCTTCTTCGCTATTGGCGCGCTGGTTGAAGTCGCTATCTTTATGGCTGGGTGGTCGAGCCGCAGCAAGTATTCCCTGCTGGGCGCAATGCGCGCGATTGCACAGATGGTAAGTTACGAGACTCCATTGGTGCTCGCGGGGTTGGTGGCAGTGATGGCGACTGGATCGCTCTCAACTGTTTCGATTGTTGAAGCGCAGGCGCAATACAGTCACTATCTGCCAAACTGGTTCGTTTTCACGCCGTGGGGATTTGCCGGCTTTGTGCTGTTCATGATTGCCGCGACTGCCGAATCGAATCGATCGCCGTTCGACCTGCCTGAAGGTGAATCGGAAATCATAGCTGGCTACTTCATTGAGTATTCCGGCTTCAAGTTTGCGCTCTTCTTCCTTGCCGAATATCTCGGCATGTTCGCCACGAGCGGCATTGCCATCACACTGTTTCTTGGCGGATGGTCGGCGCCATTCTCATTTCTCACATGGGTGCCGTCGTATTTGTGGTTCTTCCTGAAGCTGCTCGCGATTACGTGCGGATTTATCTGGATTCGCGGCACGTTACCGCGCCTGCGCATGGACCAGCTGATGCATTTTGCATGGAAGTTTATGCTGCCCATGACGTTGCTCAACATTTTTGCTGCTGCTGCATGGAAGTTCTTTCCAGTAGGCATACTTCGCTGGCTTGGATGTGCAGTTTTTCTTGCCGTTGCGTTTGTGTTGTTAACGCGTGGACTTAAAAAGCGCGGCGATGTGAGCGTCCGGCAGTACCGTTTTGCGGATTAGATTTGGAAAGGTTCGACTAAAGATTTCTCGATGACTCTCGTCTTCCTACTTCTCGCAGCAATCACCATCCTCGGATTTGGCGCGGCAATGAGCCTTCGCAACCCGGTGCACTGCGTTGTGGGATTGACTCTTGGGTTACTCGGACTTGCGGCACTTTATCTACAACTGGGTGCGCAGTTCGTTGGACTCACACAGGTGCTGGTCTATGTTGGCGCGGTCGCGATTCTAATTATCTTCGCCATCATGATGACGCGTAGCTCGGAGTCCGCTGAAGACCAGACGTATTCGCACTCATGGCGCGCCGGAGTCGTGCTGGCATTGGCGGTGTTTGCCGTGCTGGGCTGGGCTGTGCACTTTGGCTCAACATCTATTCCTGCGCAGAATGTGATGCCTGAACTTCCCGTGCAAACAATTGGCGATGCTCTACTGCATCGGTTTGTGCTGCCACTGGAGATTATCGCCGTGTTGCTCACCGCCGCATTGATTGGTGCCGGCGTGCTGGCGCTGCAGGATCCCGTTCCAGAAACGAGAGGGCCGCGATGACTCCACTTAGCAGCTACCTTCTGCTCTCAGCGTTTCTGTTCTGCATTGGTCTTGCCGGAGCGCTTTCTCGCCGCAGCGCGATCCTGGTGCTGATTGGCATTGAGATCATGCTGAACGCAGCCAACCTGAACTTCATCGCATTCTGGCGCTTCGGTCCTGCCCCAAGCGCTATTACAGGCGTGATGTTCACAATTTTCTCCATCGCTGTTGCGGCTGCCGAAGCTGCGGTTGGGCTGAGCATTATTCTCGCTGTTTATCGGCGCGCCCGCACTACCGATCTTGAAAGCAGGGAGGCGACGCGAAGCTGATGCAACCAACGGCATGGATCGTTCGCAACCTCTGGCTGATTCCGGCGCTGCCCATGGCGGCTGCAGGATGCATTGCGCTACTGACGAAGAGGCATCGCGCGATTGCTTGCGGGCTGGCTATCGGCTCGATGTTCGTTTCTTTTCTGCTGGCGATGTGCGCCTTTGCTCATGTGCTGACCCTGCGCGCGCAGGGAGCACCGGACCTACAGGTCTTCAATTTTCACTGGCTGCGGTTCGGCCAACAGTGGCTCTCGCTGGGATGGATGCTGGACCCGCTTACAGCCTTGATGCTGCTGATGGTGACCTTCGTCGGTCTGCTGATTTTTATTTTCAGCGTGGGCTACATGTCTCACGACGAAAACTTCACGCGCTTCTTCTGCTTCCTTGCGCTGTTCGCCGGAGCGATGCTTGGCGTACTGATCGCCAACAACCTGCTGCTGCTGTTTATGTGCTGGGAAGTCGTTGGACTCACCAGCTATCTGCTGATCGGTTTCTGGTTTGAGAAGCCAAGCGCCGCAGCTGCTGCAAAGAAAGCGTTCATCGTAACGCGCATTGGCGACCTCGGATTTCTACTGGGCATGGTTTGGCTGTATGCGCAGAGTGGAACGCTGCTGTTCTACGATGGTGGCGCGGGAGCGTTGGAACACTCAGCGATTGCGGTCATTCTGGCGCACACTACTATTTTTGGAATGAGCGTAGCTACCGCGATTTCATTGCTGATTTTCTGTGGAGCCGCCGGCAAATCCGGCCAGGTGCCGCTGCATGTGTGGCTGCCAGATGCAATGGAGGGCCCGACACCAGTCAGCGCGCTGATCCACGCGGCGACAATGGTGGCTGCCGGCGTGTTCCTGGTGGCGAGAATGTATCCGCTGATGAGCGCGCAGGTTTCTGCCGTTTCCATCACACCATCTGTGGCGCTGCAAGTGATCACGTGGGTTGGCGCAATTACAGCGCTGTTCGGCTCGTTCATCGCCGTCGCGCAGTTTGATATCAAACGCATTCTCGCTTACTCCACGATCTCGCAGCTCGGCTACATGATGATGGGATTGGGTGCAGGCGGCGTGTCTGTTGGCATGTTCCACTTGCTGACCCATGCGTTCTTCAAGGCGCTGCTCTTTCTCGGCGCGGGGTCTGTCATTCACGGCTGCTCCGGCGAACAGGACATTCGCTACATGGGCGGTCTCCACAAGAGCATGCGCATTACGTTTTACGCATACACCATCGGCATGCTGGCGCTTGCCGGCGTTCCACCGTTGGCAGGCTTCTGGAGCAAGGACGAGATTCTCTTCTCAGCACATTCCTGGAGCGTTTCGCACATTCCATTTTGGTTTGGCGCCTTCGCTGCCCTGCTGACGGCTTTCTACATGACGCGGCAGATGTTCTACGTCTTTGCCGGAACGCATCGCGCAGCGCCTGTTTCGCATGAAGCGCACGTGGAAGATGCCAACAGCCCTTCGCTGCATCATCCGCCCGCAGGCCCGCATGAATCGCCATCCGTGATGACAGTGCCGCTGATGCTGCTGGCAGCCTGCGCTGTTTTGCTCGGTTTTTTGGGAACACCGGCGTGGCCGTGGCTGCAATCGTTCCTGGATAGCGAGCCGGTTACATTCAGCTTCGCGGGCTTCTCAACACCGGGCTTGATGGCAGTGATGATTTCATCATCTGCCATTGTGGTCGCAGGGCTGACGCTGGGCTGGTGGATCTACGGCCGAAAGCCTATCGAGGATTCTGCCGCGAGCGACCCACTTGAACGTGCGCAACCATCTATTTTTGCCGCACTGAGCAACGCACTGTATATAGATACGCTCTATCGCGTCACGTTCGTCCGCGCTGCGAATGTTTTTGCTGAAGTCTCAGCATGGTTTGACCGCTGGATATGGAACGGCCTGGTGAAGACTGTATCTGTGCTTGTTGTCGGGCTTGGACATTTTGACAGCTTCTTCGATACGCATGTTGTCAACAAGAGCTTCGATGAAGGATGCGAAGGCGTCTCAGGAAGCGCGCACATTCTTTCGCGTTTGCAGGATGGACGCGTGCAGCAATATCTGCGGTATGTTGCCGCCGCGTGCATTGCATTTATTGTGCTGCTGTTGTGGAGGGCCACGCGATGACGGCCTTCCCCATGCTTACAGTACTCATCTTGCTGCCCGTGGTTGGCGCATTGCTTGTCCTGCTTTCTGGAAGCAAGCTTGCTCGGGGAATTGCCCTCGGCTTCGGCGTGTTGACTCTGGGTGAGACGATTGCGCTGTGGCACTGCTTTATTCCATCTGCCGGCGATCTACAGTTCCAGGAAGTCCATGCGTGGATTCCGACGCTCGGCGTGCAATACCACCTGGGCATCGACGGCATCAGCCTATTGATGCTGGTGCTAAGCGCTATCGTTACGCTGATCGGCATGGCTGCCTCCAACGCGGTGGCAAAGCGTGTGCCTCTTTATTACGCGCTGATGCTACTTTTGCAGGCCTGTCTGTTTGGCACCTTTACAGCAGTCAACTTCGTGCACTGGTTTCTTTTCTGGGAACTCGCACTCATCCCCGCGTTCTTCCTCATCGCACTGTGGGGTGGGCAGCGCGCCAAGCCGGCAGCGATGCAGTTCCTGGTCTACACCATGGTTGGCAGCGTCGCGATGCTTTTGACGTTCCTTGCACTCTATCTTTCAACGCACACCTTTGAGTTCGGCGACCTCGCGAAGCTCGCACAGAGCGGGCAGTTGATGCCGACAGTTACGAATACGCTTGGCGGACACTGGATCTCTGCCCCACATCTAGTCCTGCTGCTCTTTGCCGGAGCGTTTCTTGGCTTCGCAGTGAAGGTCCCTGTATATCCGTTTCACACGTGGCTCCCAGCGGCTTACTCTGAGGCACCAAGCGGAACGACCGCAATCCTGACCGGAGCGATGTCGAAGATGGGGCTCTTCGGCTTCGTGCGAATCCTGCTGCCGATCTTCGGGCCGCAGATGCAGCAGTTCATCACGCCGCTGCTTTGGCTCGCGGTAGCCAGCATTGTGTGCAGCGCCTTTGCTGCGATGGCCCAAAAAGATCTCAAGCGGATTCTTGCGTACTCCTCCATCAACCATCTCGGATATTGCCTGCTGGCGATTTTTGCAGTCGCAAAGTTTGCCGGGGCCGGCACGCTGGCGAGTGAACAATATGCTGCGATGGATGGCGTCTTTCTACAGATGTTCAATCACGGCCTGACTGCAGCAACGCTCTTTTGGTTTGTTGCGATGCTGGAGAGTCGTTCGGGCGGAGTGCGTGGCCTGGAGGACTTCGGCGGGCTGCGCAAAGTAATGCCAGTGTTTGCAGGGCTGATGGGCATTGGCATCTTTTCTTCGCTAGGTCTGCCTGGCCTGAACGGATTCCCCGGCGAGTTTCTGCTGTTCAAAGGCACATTCCCGTTGGCACCGCTCAGCACAGCGCTCTCGCTTCTCGGCCTGCTGGCAACAGCGCTGTTCCTGTTGCGCATTATTCAGCGAGTCTTCTCAGGTCCGCTCAACCCACGCTGGGCTAAGATGCCTGATCTTTCGACGCGTGAGCGTGCGCTTCTGTTTCCATCAATCGTTTTGATGTTTGTACTAGGGCTCTATCCGCAACTGATTCTCAGCTTTGTGAATGGCACCGCGATCCACTTGGTGCAAGGATTGCACCCATAATGCTCGCCTGGACGATCTACATCTCGTTTTTCGGCGCCTTCGCCATGGCCCTGCTGCCCAAGCGCGGCGCCACTGGACCGCGCGTTGTTGCTCTGCTCACAGCTCTTGCCACCTGCGGCATCGCGCTCACTGCCTTCGTGCAGCATCGCAGCGGTGAAATGATCACGATTACCGATGTTGCGTGGATTCCTGCGATTGGCGCGCACTATCATCTTGCAGCTGACGGCATCAGCCTTGTGCTCGTTCTTCTTACTGGAATCGTTGCAGTAGCAGGCGTGCTGTTCTCGTGGAATATTGACCACCGGCCGCGCGAATTCTTTGCGTTCTACCTGCTGCTGGTCGGTGCGGTCTTCGGGGTTTTTTCTCGCCAGCGATCTCTTCCTGTTGTTTGTGTTTTATGAGATTGCGATCATTCCAAAATATTTTCTAATTGCAATCTGGGGTTCAACGCGTCGCGAATATGGCGCGATGAAGCTGGTGCTTTACAGCTTTGCAGGTAGCGCGATGGTGTTGATCGGCTTGATTGCTGCCTACGTTGTTTCCGGCGCACATACACTTTCGCTCACAGCACTCGCTGCGTATCCCTTCTCTGCTCATTTTCAAATGTGGGCATTCCCACTGGTGTTTGTGGGCTTCGCTGTATTGGCCGGCATGTGGCCGCTGCACACATGGGCACCAACGGGTCACGTTGCCGCGCCCACCGCCGCATCCATGCTGCTGGCCGGTGTAGTGATGAAGCTCGGCGCTTACGGCTGCCTGCGTGTTGCGATGACACTCTTTCCTCTTGGCCTCGCGCCATGGTCCCATCATGTGCTCGGATTTGCGAGCTGGCGTGAGGTTCTCGCTCTGCTGGCAGTAATCGGAATTATCTACGGCGCTGCTGTCGCTCTGGTGCAGAAGGATTTCAAATTCGTCATTGGCTATTCAAGCGTGAGCCACATGGGCTTCATTCTGCTCGGGCTGATGACTCTGAACCAGTTCGGCCTCTCCGGCGCAGTGCTACAGATGTTCTCACACGGAATTCTGGCCGGCCTGCTGTTCGGTGTTGTAGGTCGAATGGTCTACTCGCGCACTCACACGCGCGAACTTTCTGCCCTGGGACCAATGGCGCTGAATAAGGCGTTGCCGTTTGCGGCTGTCACGTTTGTGATTGCAGGC
>Ga0206876_1093_pt1 | contig 25251 bp, 17 predicted proteins | sample Alteio_BWOrgCont_10_FD_152619 | JGI IMG/M metagenome (GOLD analysis project Ga0206876, IMG submission 152619) | Enriched cells from forest soil in Barre Woods Harvard Forest LTER site, Petersham, Massachusetts, United States -... | ecosystem: Environmental > Terrestrial > Soil > Temperate forest >...
CGAATGGGGCGATGCACTCGCCAGCTATCTGCGTGACCGATTGGCAACAAAAGACCTGTCGGACGACGATCGAACAGAACTCGTCGGACAGCTTTCACAGTTTTCGGGGAACAGTTCGATTCAGGAATTGCTGGCCAGCAATGCCGCTCCTTCGGGCAATGCCGTGACGCCGAACTCGCGTCAGATTGTTCTCGAAGCAATGCGAGGTTCCGCACTCAAGGAACTTCCCGCCAACTGGCTTGGGCCGCTGACTCATGTTGTGACCGAAGGCGATCCCAACCTGGTGCCGCTGGCAATCGCGACAATCCGAGCGATTCCTATCAAAGGAGCAATTGACGAATTGAAAGACAGTCTGCTGCGAATCGCCAATAATCAAAGTTTCCCCACGCACGTTCGTGTGGAAGCCCTGGCTGCGATTCCCGCTGGTCTTGCCAATCCCGACGCCGAACAGATGCAGCTTCTGACCGACAATCTTCGCGAAGAAGCCAGTGTCAGCACGCGATCGGCAGCGGTTGACGCGCTCGTAAAATCGAAGCTCGAACCGACCCCGCTGGCGGTGCTGGCGGAAGCGATTCCATTTGTGGGACCACTCGAACTGAATCGACTTCTCGGTGCGTTCGAACACTGTTCCAATGAATCGGTGGGTATCAAACTGATTGCAGCGTTGAAACGTTCTCCCGTATTGACCAGCCTGCGAGTCGACGCTGTGAAAGAACGCTTAAAGACTTTCCCGGCCTCTGTTCAGACTCAGGCAGAAGATCTTTATGCCACGATCAACGTCGAGTCGGGTCGTCAGCAAGAGAAATTGCACGAGATGATGGCGTCGCTGTCAGCGGGCGATATTCGGCGCGGTCAAATCGTATTCAACAGTCAGAAAGCGGCCTGTTCCGCCTGTCATGCGATCGGTTACAAGGGAGGGAACATTGGTCCAGACCTATCACGGATCGGAAAAATCCGCAGCGAGCGTGACCTGCTCGAAGCCTTGATTTTCCCCAGCGTGAGTTTCGTTCGCAGCTACGAGCCGATTCTGATCCTCACCAAATCGGGTAAGCAGTTCAATGGCCTGATCCGCAAAGAAACGGCTGAGGAGATTACGCTCGCAACGGGGGCGAAAGAAGAGGCTCGTATTTCACGGTCGGATATCGAAGAGATCCGTCCGAGTACCGTATCGATCATGCCAGCCGGCCTGGACACACAACTCACCAGGGAGCAAATCGCCGATCTGATCGCGTTTCTCAAAGCGAAACAGTAAGCCGGAGCAACGCTGGAGCATTGACCGAATTTTTGTCAGGGCTTCGGGGGTAAAAATGTTGGTGCCGCACCCTGGGTCGACAATCCCGCGGTTGATGGCTCGGTGCTCAATGGTGGAGGCGGAATGAAATCGCCCGGTGCAGGAACACCCTGCACACCACCTGCAGGTGCCTGCCCTGCAGGCGTAAAATCCGTCTTTTTCGGCAGCTTATCTTCGAAAACACGCAAAATCTTTTGTGCCGACTCGTCACGTGGAGAAAGATTCAGACATTTCTCTAACTGCTTGACGGCTTCCGCAGGATAGCCCAGGAATCCGTAGTGGTATCCGAGCAAGAAACGCAAAGCAGGATCATCCGGCTTTGCCCGCGCCGCTTTTTCCAACGTCCTGACGTGAGTCGTGTAGTCTTCTCCCTTGCCGTACAGATCACGAAAGTTCTTCACGACGACATCCCACTTGTCTTGTGGAAGCGTTTGCATCGCCGCCTGCACGGCACCCGCCGATTCGTTGAACTGTTCCGTCGCAAATAAGGCTTGTGCCAGCATCAAGATCAAAATCCCATTTTGAGGGTCGTCGACCAGACCATGCCGCCAGGCTCTGACCGCACCCTTGTAGTCGCGAGACTTGAACGCCGCCTCACCGATTTGGGCGAATTGTTCAGCGGTTGGCAGTCCGCTCGCCGCGCCCGAAGTCTTATCGGGATCCACAGAATTGGGTGTCACGGTAGATGGGACAACTGCCGGGGCAGCATCGGTGGCCGTGGCCATTCCGAGTGCAGCCATTTGTGAGTTGGGCGCATAAGCCAAACCTGAAGTCGCAAGTCCATTTGTTCCGCCGTACATGCCGTATCCAGACATCGAGTTGAAGTATCCGCCGTAACCGTAGGGCTGATACGCACAATTTGCCAGGTATCCAGAAGTTCCCCAACCCGGATAACCATAGGAGGAACCATATCCATATCCCGTGAGGCCATAGCCGTATCCATTCAATCCATATCCGTAACCACCCATCCCATAACCATACCCGCCGTAGCCACCATACCCACCGTAGCCGCCATAGCCACCATAGCCACCATAGCCACCATAGCCACCGTAGCCACCGTAGTAACCAAGTCCATACCCACCGTAATAGCCGAGGCCGTACCCGCCGTAGTAACCCAATCCCAAACCGTACCCCAGTCCGAACCCTAAACCATAGCCAAAATACGGAAAGAAGCCGAAACCGCCTCCAAACCCGAATCCGCGATTTCCATTGTTGTTGAAGTTGTTGAATGAGTGATGATTGAAATTATTGAACGAGTGATTGAATGCATTGTTGCCGTGAAGTGCAAAATTCTGATGGTTAAGTCCCGTGTGCGTCTGATTAAATGCAGTATGTGCGGAAGCAAACGAACCATGATGTGCCGCAGAAAATGAGGTCGCATTGCCAACGTGGTGATTCGCCAGGAAACCGTTCGAGTGAAGCGCTGCCGTACTTCCCAGCGAATGATTCAGACCACCCGCGTTGTGCTGCAATGACGACGCAGAATGCAAGGCGTGGTTTTGCAGGAAGTTTGAATGCGACAGATGCTGCGTGCCCAAGTGATTCTGGGAGCCAAAGTGGTTTTGCGAGCCCAGTTGATTCTGTGTCCCCAAATGTTGGTTGCCGAAGTTCTGGTGGTTGGTGAAGTTTTGGTTTCCCAGATGTTGGGTGCCAAGATGCGTCGCACCCATGTGCTGGGTGGTACCCATGTGCTGGGTGCCCATGTGCTGCTGTCCACTATAGCCTGAATGATAACCACCCATGTGGCCACCGCTATAACCGCCACCCATGTGGCCACCGCTATAACCGCCGCCCATATGACCGCCACCCATGTGGCCACCCCCGCCACCATGACCGCCTCCACCATGACCGCCTCCGCCTCCGCCATGAGCGTGAACGATTGGAGACGCGATCAACGAAGTTCCGATCGCAAAAACAACGCTCAATCGGATGCTTCGGATCATGGTCGAATCCCCTTTCGGATCAATACGCTGCAACAACGGCAACTCACTTTTATCGCCTGCGAAGGCCTGTGCCAATTCACATTATTGGTTGGCTTTCAATCTTTTAATCAGTCCGATTTTTTCCGGTCATTACGACCCTAAGCCCTGATCAATCCGTCAATTCGGGAAATCTTTCAAATTGACGCCCCAAACAGAGCAGGGAGGCCACGCAGTTTTCCAGAATTCTCGCGCTCGATTTGACGGATTTGCCAATTGCCAGACATACTACGCAATCCACGGGCCTCATTGTAGGAGGCTTTCAGAATTGAAAAGGGAAAAAATCGGATGACGCAACGGATTTGGAATTTCTCAGCAGGCCCCGCAGTTTTGCCGGAATCAGTGTTGGAAGAAGCCCGCAACAATCTCTTGTCGCTGGGAAGTACCGGGATCGGCATCCTGGAGCACTCGCATCGCGGCAAAGCGTTTCTTGCCATCTACGAGGAAACGGAAGCACTGGTCCGTTCCGTCGGCGATGTTCCCGCAGACTACAAAGTCCTGTTTCTGCAAGGAGGGGCTTCGACCCAGTTTTTCCAGATTCCGATGAATTATCTGTCGTCCGACCGAACAGCGGACTATCTGGTGACTGGAGCCTGGTCCGAGAAGGCCGAGGAAGAAGCCCGACGTTTTGGGAAGACTCATTTGGCCTGTTCCAGCCAGGACAAGAACTATTCGTACATTCCTGCAAAGTGTTCATTCAGTGCGAATCCGGCGTATGTTCATTACACGTCAAACAACACGATCTTTGGGACTCAATGGCACAACCTGCCAATGGTTTCCAATGGCGTCGATCTGATTTGTGATGCGAGCAGTGATATCTTTTCACGTCCGATCGACGTGTCAAAATACGCGATGATCTACGCGGGAGCCCAGAAGAACCTGGGACCTGCCGGCGTGACACTCGTTCTCATGCGTGACGAAATGATCGAACGCGGCGCCAAAAATTTGCCAACGATGCTGCAGTACAGAACGCACGCCAAGAACGAATCGATGTACAACACGCCACCCACGTTTGCGATCTACCTGGTTGGATTGGTGCTCAAGTGGATCAAGCAAGGAGGAGGCCTGACCGCGATTGGTGAACGGAACCAGAAAAAAGCCGGAAAACTCTACGCATATCTCGATCAAAGTCGACTCTTCAAACCGACCACGGCGTTGGACAGTCGATCGCAAATGAACGTCACGTTTGTCACGGGCGATGCAGATCTTGACGCCAAGTTCTGCTCTGCCGCCACGCAGGCGGGATTCGATGGCTTGAAAGGTCATCGCAGTGTAGGGGGAATGCGAGCCAGCATTTACAATGCATTTCCGGAAGCCGGAATTGATGCATTCATTGAATTTCTGAAGAAATTCGAGGCGGAAAACCACAAGTCCCCGTAAAATTATGCGGAATGCGCCTTCCGAACCACGACGAAGACTTGGTTTTGTCGTAGAGCGACGGCTATAATCCGCCCGGCTTTGGAGAAGAGCTTTGAAATTCAGATGACCCAGCGTGGTCCCTGGCGCGGTCACCACCGTTTTCGTATCCTTGGCGAAAACGAACTTTCCATCCTTGCTTCATTCAAAGCTGCGAGCTGCAAAAATCCGGGCATCTCTTGTGGACGCATGGACGTGGCACGCTCTCTAACGACTCTCGGAGGTTTTGGTTTATGGCCAAAGAAGAGGCCATCGAAGTAGAAGGCGATGTTGTCGAAGCGTTGGCCAACACGCAGTTTCGTGTGAAGTTAAAGACCGGTCACATGGTCATGGCACACGTTGCGGGCAAGATGCGCAAGAACTTCATCCGTATCGTTCCGGGCGACCACGTGGTCGTCGAAGTTTCACCTTACGACCTGAATCGCGGCCGGATTGTTTTCCGCGAGAGATAAGATTTCCGCGGTTCATCGTATGCCGGGTCAATCATCATCCTCAGCCAGACCGTTCGTTCGGCTTTTCACAGACGGAGCGTGTCGAGGGAATCCCGGGCCCGGTGGGTGGGGTTGTATTCTCAGGCATCCCGCATCAGGCACCGAGAAGGAACTCTCGGGTGGTGCGGCACTGTCGACGAACAATCAAATGGAATTGCAGGCCGTGATTTCGGGCCTTTCGGCGCTCAAAACACCGTCTGAGGTTGAGGTTGTGACCGACAGCAGTTACGTCGCCAAGGGCTGCGCGGAATGGCTGCCTGGCTGGAAGCGGAATGGCTGGCGGAGGAAAGAAGGCACGTCCTGGAAACCCGTCAAAAATGTGGAACTATGGCAGCAATTGGACGAACTGCTCGCACTGCATCAGGTGCGATTTGAACTCGTCCGCGGCCATGCTGGCCATCCGGAAAACGAACGTTGTGACGAACTTGCCGTTGCCGCGGCGATGCAGTTCTCAAACAGATAACATCTACGGGCGACAAAATCGCGTCAACGGACCACTTTTTGCATCGCGCACGCTGGTCATGGGCAAAGACGATAAAAAAACGCCAATATCCCTGCATTTTACCAGTGGAGTTCGCTCCGACCATTCCTGACTTGTCGGCAACAAATGCATCAATTACCAAGTTGTTGCAACCGAAAAAAACCAAATTCTCGGGGTCAATTCTTTTTCAGCGAATTTCATTTCCGGATTGAACTCTGCGCTCCACGCCGTATTCTAATAGGCGATGGAAAACCCGTCCGACAGCCCGTTCGGGCCGTTTCGATCCGGTTGGAAGCGCAGGGGTGTACGACCTGCCGGTGTGGTCGAGTTTTCCCGGCTTGGGTCAAATTCGGTTCCTCGGTGGCTGTCACCGACTGTGATGGACACGCAAGGAGGTGCATCTATGGAAGAAATCCTACGCGGCTATCATGTCAATGCGCCAACATGGTTTTATTTGTCGCTGTTGCTGATTCTGGCGGTGTTCTTCAAATTTGGACGCATGTGGTCGATCCGAAACCTCGATCTGGCGTTACTACTGTCTCTCGCCCCCGGACTGCTGTTCGTAAGATCGACCGAACCCGGATCGACGCTGGGTTATTGTTGGCTGTTCGCCGTCAGCGGCTTACTTCTGTTCCGACTGCTGTTTGACTGGACGCTGACCCGTAGACCTCGCATGGAACAAAACCTGAATCCGGCCGGAATGGCGTTTCTCTGCGCGGCCGCGATGCTGTTTCAGACGACGAAGATCGTGACCGAGGCACCGGATGCGGGTGCCATGCAAACAGTTGCCAGTGCGAACGACTTGCTCAAACGCCAAGATCCATCAACCGAAACTGTTGTCATCGAAAAGGGCACAGTAACCGGACCTGCCGGTCGATTATTGGCGACTCCTGTCGTGCCGCTGACCGGGGGGGCTGAAATCGCCGCCGCGCGTGCCATGGCGTTTCTTTCACACCTGGCGGTGCTTTTTGGTCTGATCGCCGTCGGGCGCTGGCACTTCAGCGATACGAACTTGGGCCTGGCGATGGCCACGATGTACCTGCTGTTGCCGGTCACCGCTTACGACGTCACCAAGGTCAACCATCTGTTACCCGCCGCATTGATCGTCTGGGCTGTCGCCGCCCATCGTCAACCCACAATCGCGGGAGGCCTGCTTGGTCTGGCTTGCGGAACACTCTTCTTCCCGATTTTCCTGTTGCCGATCTGGATGTCGTACTACTGGCGGCGTGGGGCCCTCAAGTTCGGTCTGGCACTGGTACTGACGGGGGCTCTGCTATTGGGCAGCCTGGTGTTGACATCGGCCGATTCGCACAGCTTTACGCGACAAACCCTGGGATCGATCGATTGGCGGTTTTTGAAATTCCAAGCCGACGACGGAGTTGGGTTCTGGAGTCTATATGACTATGCCTGGCGCATCCCCGTGATGGCAACGTTCGTGGTCTTGCTGGTTTCGTTGTCGGTTTGGCCGCTGAAGAAGAACGTCGAAACACTGCTGGCGAATTCCGCGGCGATCATCGTGGCGACGCAATTCTGGTATCCTGATCAGGGAGGGACCTATGTCTTGTGGTATTTGCCATTGATGTTGATTGTCACATTTCGACCGCGGCTGGCAAACTTTCCCGCGGAATCCCGCGAGCACGAACCCAAAGTCACGATTTCCGAGAGTGGAGCGAATCTGCGTCAGGACGCCTTGGCAGGATTGCCAAGACCGCAAATCTATCGGTGATCGAAAATCGCTTTATGAAACAGCTTGGTCTGCCGCTATTGACCAAAGAGTTAATTGAGCAATCAACGCGTAAGCGGACGTATGTCGTCCGCTTTCTGTTCGCGGTCGTACTTTATGTGACCGCGATTTATTTCTTTTATGACCAGTTCGGTTCATGGAATTCAGGTTTTTCAATTCTGGGCAAGGGCCGGACGCTGTTTCAATCGCTCGCATGGTTGGAATTTGGTGCCATTTATTTCTTCTTGCCCGCGATGACGTGCGGCGTGTTGACCTCCGAAAAAGAGCGTGACACTTTCGCCCTGCTGTTAATTACCAAGCTGGGCCCCTGGACAATCATTCTCGAAAAACTTCTCAGCCGACTGATTCCCATGGCGACATTCAGTTTGATTGCCATGCCGCTTCTGGCAATCGCCTATAGCATCGGTGGCGTTGAAGCAAATGATATCGGCAAGCTGATGTGGCTACTCGCGGTGACGGCGTTTCAAATCGGAACGTTTGCGCTTCTCTGTTCATCCTGGTTTCGAACCACTGGCGGCGCATTTATCGCGGCGTACCTGGCGGGTCCGCTGGTTTTGATCGCATCCGGAGTTTTCTTTTATCTAGGGAATTATTGGATCCATCTGCTGCTTGGAGGCTGGCTGAGCATTCCGACGAAAATGTGGTTGTTTGAATCCAATAATCAAAACGTCATGTTTCTCGCCTTTGCCCCGGCGATTTTAAATGGTGGTGAGATCACGAGTAATTTCCGATTTACTACTGCCGTCGCGGGTCCGCAGACACCGCTGGATTGCATCGTGATGTCGCTGCCAATGATCGGGATGTCTATTCTCAATCTCGCGCTGGCGAGAGCCGTGCTTTGGCGACGTGCATTCTTGCGACCTACCAATTTAATGATGCGAATCTTTCAGCAGCTCGATCAATTCTTTCGATGGGCCAACAACAACTGGTTGACTGCTGGCGTCGAGTTTTTTCCCGGATCGGTGACGTTGCCGACGAATCAACCGATTAGCTGGCGCGAGACGTCCAAACGTCCGCTGGGAACCGTTCGCTACCTGATTCGAATTCTGCTGCTCCTTGAAATTCCGCTGCTTTTCATGATTGTGCTAATGTCGGGCGCTGCTGAACACGGCGCCGTATTTGCGTACTTTCGATATTTCGAGTGGTGCCTGTGGGCAACCGCGCTCTTGATCCTCGTGATTCAGTCGACGGGTTTGATCGCGGTCGAGCGGTCTCGCCAAACGCTGGATGTCTTACTGACAACTCCGCTCACCAGCGATCAGATCGTTCGTCAAAAGATGGCGGGTGTGCAGCGGATGATTCGCATCCTGTGGGTTCCCTTTGTGACCTTTTATTGCTTCAAGATCTGGCGAAATACCTGGCCCGACGCTGCCGGGTCTGCTTATTCTCCAGATCCCCTTTCGATTTTCGAGCAAACGATTTTCGATTCCGTCCGCGCGGTTTTTGCAGTGGGACTGTATCTACCGACAATTGTTTGCATTGGATTTCAAGCGGGAATCCGTTCTCGATCACAATTGCAGGCGGTTCTGTCGTTGCTGACGATCTTGACCGGTATTTGCTTCGTCCCCTTCGCAATCGGCAATTATCTGATGATTGTGACAAATAGGAGTGCGGCTGGGGGATCAATTGTTGGCGATCATTTTACGATCTACCTGCTTGCTCTTTCGATCGGTTGGATCAGTCCACTTAGGGCTCTGACTGCGCTCCCCTATCACCCGATTACGTGGCTTTGCATGTTGCTTCATTTCGGCGCAGTTGCTTCGATCTGTTATTGGCTCGCGAACAGCACGACAAAAGTCTTTTCAGATCACGTCGGCAGATGTGCGAAAAACCTTGATGAAAATGGAGTCCACGAAAATGGAGTCCATTCAGTGCTCGCTCTCAAAGCCAATATTTCAACTTCACGACTCGATGGCCGGCAGATTGGCATCCCGTCGGACCACGACACACCCTCGTCCGAAAAAAAGTAAGGAATTCGTCGATGACTGCTCTTGCAGGAAAGCCACGCATTCTCGCGATTCATGCCCATCCCGATGACATTGAACTTCAGTGTGCCGGGACGCTGATTCGTCTGAAGGAAAAAGGGTGCGAAATTTCGCTCGCGACGATGACGCCCGGTGATTGCGGCAGCGCCGAACTGTCGTCAGAAGAGATTGCGTCGGTTCGACGAGTCGAAGCGCAACGATCGGCCGATCTTCTCGGCGCGGATTACACCTGTCTCGAGTTGCGAGATCTCAACATAATCGTCGATAACGACAGCCGTCGACGCGTGACGGAGATGATTCGTCGAACTCGTCCTGATCTGGTCATCACTGCACCCCCTGTCGATTATATGAGCGATCACGAGATGACCAGCCGTCTTGTTCGCGACGCCTGTTTCAACGCAAGCTGCCCGAATTATGTCACTCATCAATGGGATCCGGCGCCTCCTCTGACCAGAATTCCGCATCTTTATTATGTCGACGCAATTCAGGGAATCGACTACTTCGGTCATCCGCTGCCAACTGATTTCATTGTGGACATCACCAGTGCGTTTGAATTGAAGTTAAAAATGCTTGCCTGCCATGAAAGTCAACGAGCATGGCTTCGTCGACAGCATGGACTTGATGAATATCTGGAAGGATGTCGCCGCTGGTGCGCGGCTCGCGGAAAAGAGATTCATTCAGAATACGGCGAAGCGTTCACTCAACATCGCGGGCACCCATATCCACACGAAAATCTGCTGGAACAAGTCCTGGCGACGTCCTGACGCGGACGATGGACATCACTCGGTGTAGATAAACTCGTTCAGGCAGAACAGGACTTGACAAAAGTCGACCAGAGCTTGCGAGAGAGCGGAATCAGGATCGGTCGATGAGTACGAGGCATGCTGCCGATTAAGGAATGCCACGGTCTTCGTCAGTTCGTCGGCGCATGGAGGTCGGCTGACGGCAGTGATGTACCCCAGCGTGACTGCTTCTTCAACTGATTTCCTGGCGACCGGAAGCAACTGAGCGGCAAAGTCACGAGCTGCTTCGCGAACGCGGGGATTATTCATCAGCAATAACGCCTGCGGTGCGATGGTCGTTTGAGGACGATCTGCAACCGCGGTTGTGCCATCGGGAGCGTCAAATACGGTCATGGACGGCATCAGTTGGCTGCGTTTGACGGTAAAATACAGGCTACGTCGCCGATGCCCTTCTTCCAATTGGCCAGGACCGTACAGGCGGTCGTTCAATTGGCTACTGACGCTGAGAATCGCGTCGCGAATGACTTCTGCCTCCAATCGCCGACGAGATCGATGCCACAGCAGCTTATTTTCACGATCGATCGCCGCCCGCGACTCGTCGGTGTCACACGATTGACGATACGTTCGACTTGTCAGGATCATGCGGTGGATCGGCTTCAGTTCCCAATGATGTCTGACCAGTTCCATCGCGAGCGAGTCCAACAATTCAGGGTGCGTTGGTAACTCGCCGCGTGTACCAAAATCGGATGGCGTCGCAACGATCCCACGTCCCAGGTGATGCTGCCAAAGCCGATTGACGATCACGCGCGCGAGCAGGTTTCCCGCCCCGGCTTCACGGTCGGTCAACCAGTTTGTGAGCGAAGTTCGCCGGTAGGATGTGCGCCAACCAGGCGGTGGTTGCGATTGGAAGATTTGCGGTGCATCGGAATTTGCCATCAGCACCTGAAGAAAACCGGGCGCCGCGACCGCGTCTTTGTGGTTCGTTTCACCGCGGCGCAGAAAGTGAGTATCTTTGAGGAATTCGGCTTCCGCCTGCGTATGCAATTTGACCGGAGGCAGGCCTTCGGTCGCAACCAGGACCTTTTGAATGCGCGGTTTCGGAGCACTTGCCGCATGCTTCACACGGCGATCATCAAGCACCTTCCACTCGGCATCCTGTGGTTTGTACCAATCCAAAACCCGTGCCTTCTGATCGGCGGTCAACTCTTCCGGCGGCTTGTTAAGAAGCATCTGCATCGCTTCAGTCAGGGCACCGCCAGTGACAGCAGATGGATCCGCTTGTCGCGAAATTGTCAGTCTTGGCCGACCGATCGCATGTTGGGCATTCACGCTGAATTTCATCGTCACCGTGATGGCAGTTCCTTGTTCAAAACCGAACGGCTGCGAAGCAGTGAAGACTGCCGAATGATCTTTACCGAATTCAGGATCGATGGCCCAAGCAGACTTGGAGTCGCCGTCGATGGCAGCTGCGACAGGAAATCCATTTTGTTCGAAGGTCGCTTTGGCAGCGTTCAGGCTGACAGCAGCGGAGCTGTCTGGAACAGACTGGCCGATCGGATGAACGGTCACAGAGAAATCGGACAGCGCAAAATTACCGTTGCCGGCTCGTCCTGGTCCCGATCGAACGAAGGACGGATCTGCCAGTGCTTCGATTCGGATTGACCTGATGTCGGTCAACTTCGTTTCAAATGTGATTGTCCAGGTTTCGTTAGCAGGATTTGGTCCGCTGACCAGCCACGAATCATCGGGCTGTCGAGTGAATATTGCGTTGCCTTGCGATTTGCAATCGATTCCGACGGGAGTGAACCAGGCCAGGTGATCGGAGGCAGGATCGCGTTTTGCGTGCCATTCGGCGAATCGAGTGGGCAATTGATGCAGCTCGTACTCACGAACATCTTGTTCGTACGGCGCATGTTCGCGCTCGAATTCCAGCTTCGCGCGATTGTAGCCATCGGGATCAAAATCGAGTTCGACTTCGCTGCGAATCGTGGTCGTGAATGTCGACAGTAATCGGTAATAGTCTGCCTGCGGGATCGCATCAAACTTGTGATCGTGACAGCGGGCACAACCGATTGTCAGCCCCAGCATCGAAGTTCCGATCGTGGCGAGCATATCGTCCATCTCGTCATATCGGTGCTTTTCGACTTCGTTTTTTGTGATCTGAGTTGAATGGACGCCAGCGGCCAAATAGCCCGTCGCCATCATCGCCAACCGGTCGTTCGGAGCGATTTCGTCTCCGGCAATCTGCCAGCGGACGAATTGGTCGTACGGCATGCCGGCATTCAACGCCTGCACGACAAAATCGCGATAGTGAAACGCCGACGCCCGATCAGTGTCATGCTCGAACCCGTGGCTTTCCGCAAATCGCGCCAGATCCAGCCACCGACGGCCCCACCGCTCACCGTAATGGGGATTCGCGAGCAGCGAGTCGATTTGCCTCTCATACGCGTCAGGTCGTGGATCAGTCACAAAGGCCTCGACTTCTTCGGCGCTCGGAGGCAATCCGATGACGTCAAAAAATAATCGGCGAATCAACGCGGCAGGGCCGACAGCCCCATTCGGATGCAGTTTTGCTTCGTTCAGCTTCGCAAGGACGAAGCAATCGATGGGCGACTGAACCCAGTTACGCTCGTTCTGAACGGCAGGCGGCGCGAAATGACTGAGCGATTGAAACGACCAGAGCCTCTTTGACTCGGCCGAAACCTTGCGTTCGATCCAATCCGCCGTCTCAGCCTTTTGAGCACCGAGCGGTTCGTCATAGGGGGCACCGAAATCGATCCATTCCGCGATCGATTGGATCGACTTTGGGGAAAGCTTGTCGTCGTCTTTGGGCATTCGCGGCTCTTGCTGATGCGTGATGACGCGAACGATCAAGCTCTTGTCACCGCGGCCAATGACGGCGGCGGGACCGCGTTCGCCGCCTTTGAGCAATCCCTCCTGAGTCACCAGATTCAGTTTTCCCTCGGTTGCGTCTCCGCCATGGCAGGCAACACACTTTTGTTTCAAAAGATCCCGAATCTCGGCTCTGAACAGCGCCAACCCTTTGGTCCGTTTGGCGGCATGATCCGGATCGACGTTCGTTGCAACTGGCGATTCGTCCGCGAATGAGACGATCGTCTGACAGAGGATCACAATCCCCGAATAGAATGCGTGCCCGCAAGGCAAACGACGAGTGAAGAATCGCTGAAGCATTGACGGTGTCGCCGAGTGGTAGGAAATAGCGTGGCAGTCGAAAACATTGAGGATATTCTATCGCAATGGTCGGAATGAGCGACAGATTCAAATGTTTGTTGTAATTTATTGCAAAATCAAAACACTCCAAAGGATCATCATGCCATCTTCTCAAAAAGTCGCGATTGTCACCGGTGGTGGAACAGGAGTCGGACGTGCAACGTCACTCGCCCTGGCCAAACTGGGTTACGATGTTGTCGTGAATTATTCACGTTCTCGTGACGACGCTGATAAAACCGCCTCTGATGTGACACAACTGGGCGTACGCGGCCTGGCCATTCAAGCGGACGTCGCCGACGACGCCGCTTGCCGAAAAATGGCGGCGGAGACTGTCAAATCCCTGGGGAGGATTGATGCGCTCGTGAATTGCGCGGGAACGACTGAATTCATTCCGTTCAATGAACTCGATCAGGTCACCGACGACGTCTGGGAGCGTCTGTTCAAAGTCAACGTTGTTGGCGCATTCCATTGCGCGCGTGCCGTGCGAGAATCGATGCAGAAGTCGGGCGGCGGTGCCATCGTCAATGTTTCAAGCATCGCAGGAACATTAGGGCAGGGGAGTTCCATTCCCTATTGCTGCAGCAAGGCGGCGTTGGACAACTTGACGATTTCACTCGCGCGCACGTTTGCACCGACCATCCGCGTGAACGGAGTCGCACCCGGCTTCATCACAGGCCGCTGGCTGCAAGGTGGACTTGGCGAAAACTACGAACGAATGAAGCAGGCGTACGACCGTGCATTGCCGATGGGACGCGTCTGTGACCCGGAAGACGTCGCCGCTTGCATCCTGAGTTTGATCACGGGCAGTATGCTCGTTACAGGGCAGACGTTGACGGTGGATAGCGGAATGTCGATCGCAGGGTTCCGAGTGACCCACAGTTGAGCCAGCGATCTTCGCCCTGTTAGGGCAGGGGAAATCAGCCCAGGGCAAGCTCGTCTTCGAGCGCCGCCCTGGGATACGATCCGAAAAACGACGGGGTGCCCTGAATGGGCACGGGAACACCTCGATTTCGATGGAAAATGAATGCGTCTTTCCGAGAGACCGATTCCCCGGCCCCTTCAGGGCAACGCGTTTTCCTCCAATCATTACCCAGGGCGGCGCTCGAAGACGAGCTTGCCCTGGGCTGGTATCCGTTGCCCTTTCAGGGCAGATCACCGTGGACGGACACGCCGTAGTGGAATGGACCAGTTCTTGCGCGAGAAAACTTTCTCACGTAAATAGACTGTTTCATCACACTCCTGCCCCACCAATTTAACTGAGAAAGCTACTACGGCATCTTGGTCTCTTCGAGCCATTTGAAGAAGGCATCTTGATCCCAGAGGTCGTCGTCAAGCTGCATCAAGAGGAATGTGGTCACCCCTCCCTGATCAAATTCGAGGTTTACAGTGTGGACACCCTTACCGCTCGATTTATCTGTTGCTTCACCGACGGCGACGTTCACCTTCTGGCCATTGATAGTAACCTCATGAGTTTCCGTCTTTTTCACGTCCAGCGATTTCATTTTTTCTTCGAACGGTTGCTTGAATTGAGTTGATTGCATTTTCGCCTGGTTCGGATCTCCCATCTTCAACTTCATGTTGCCGATCATCATTTCGCCCTTGCCTTCCTTGTGCCTGTACTCGGCGAACCGCAAGGTGAAAATCATGTTGTCCATGGTGACGGCTTTGTCGGGAACAAAGCCATCCAGCATCTCGGTGTTCAGGATCTGATGTCCAACCTCGGTCACTTCCGCAGGTGAGTTGACAATCTTCGGAACGAACATGCTTCCAAACCAGGCGAGACCGCCGCAGCACACCAGCAGTCCGACGCCCCCCACGCCACCGACAATCAAAGCCGCCAGCATGCAACCGCTCATTCCCTTTTTCTTCATGGGTGTTGGTGCATCGTGTTGAGCGTCGTTCCAGGCGTCGCGGTCAGACATTAGAAAAATTCCTTCTCTTGATGAACTTGACGTTGAAAAGTAGTTCAAGTTCCTCGGGTTCATGGAGCGGAGGCTCCTAGCGAACCGCCTGCGGCGGCTCTCTAGGTGATTCCGGATTACAACCATTAGGACATGGGCGGTTTTGCATCTGCTTTTCGAGTATATTTCAACTGTCATTGAAACATCTTGTCTATAATAATCGTTTGCCGACAAAAACTCGATCCACAGAAAGCCCATTGGAATGTCGTCCGCCGCAAATTCTGATGCGAACATTGCGTCGGACACCTCCGTGCGTGAACGCGAGCTGGCGGCCATTCGCGGGTTGGCGAGCGCTTATACGCGATTACGTCTGGAAATCGGCAAGGTTATCATCGGCCAGAACGACGTTGTCGATCAGTTACTGATTGCGATGTTTTGTCGTTCGCATTGCCTGTTGATGGGCGTTCCGGGACTCGCCAAGACTCTGCTTGTCAGCACGGTGGCCAAAATCCTGCAGTTGTCATTTCGCCGGATCCAGTTCACGCCCGATCTGATGCCATCTGATATCACCGGTACGGACGTTCTGCAGGAAGATCCAGAATCGGGGCGCCGGTTATTCCAATTCATGCAAGGGCCCATTTTCACGAACGTCCTGCTGGCGGACGAAATCAATCGAACGCCACCTAAAACACAGGCAGCATTGCTGGAAGCGATGCAGGAACGAAACGTCACCGTCGGTTCAAACACGTATCGTCTGCCAGTTCCGTTTTTCGTCCTGGCCACTCAAAATCCGATCGAACAAGAAGGCACATATCCCCTGCCGGAAGCTCAACTCGATCGATTCATGTTCAATATCGTCGTCCAATATCCCAACGCGGCCGAAGAACTTCGCATTCTGAAGCAAACCACCGGCGGTGAAGAGCCTCGACTCGCGGTCACACTGACCGGCCGCCAGATTCTGGCGCTGCAAGAGGTTGTTCGCAAAGTCCCGGTCGCCGAACATGTCTTTGTCTATGCACGGGACCTGGTTCGAGCGACACGACCGAAAGAAGCCGACGCTCCCAAGTTCATTCAAGAATTTGTCTCCTGGGGCGCGGGGCCACGCGCTGGTCAGAATCTGATCCTGGGCGCCAAAGCACGTGCCCTGCTCGAAGGACGATTCCATGTGACCACCGACGACATCAAAGCCATCGCCCATCCCGTACTGAGGCACAGACTGGTCACGACATTTGCAGCGCAAAGCGAGGGAATCACCGCGGACAAAGTGATCGACATGCTGATTGAAAAGATCCCTGTGGAACTGAATCAACGAGCCGAAAAACTTGTCCGAGGTTAAAATACGTTTCCGTGAACTTCATCGAATCAATCTGCCTCTCTGTTTTCAAAGGATTTCTCTGATGCCAAGAACCCTGTTTTCGCTCGTGCTCGCTCTGTCTCTTTGTGGTTGCATGAAAAGTTTAGAGGATCAGACTAAGAAGTCAGAAGGCTCGATTATCGGAAAGACGACTCAGGATGTTGGTAAGTTTGATCCCAACGCGGATAACAAAGTCAGCGATTCCAAGGTGACAATCGACAATCCGGTCACCGGGGCTCTCAGCGCCTACGGACCGATGTTGGAGCAAATCGAGAAAACACATATCAAGCATGCAATTGATCTCTTTGAAGCGACAGAAGGTCGCTATCCCAAGGACTATGATGAGTTCATGGAGAAGATCATCAAGGCGAACAATATCAATTTACCCGTTCTGCCCGGTGGTAAGAAATATCAGTACGACGAAGCGAACCATAAACTTGTCGTTGTCGAGGCTCCCACGGAGGAAAAATCAGCCACTGACGAAAAATGATCTGCAACGCGTTTGAGGCGGGCAAAAACTGCTGGTGACGTGAAAACGTGCATCTTCTAGAATTCCCGAACGTTGGATTTTATCGCGATCAGGAAGATGGCGATGGAACAGAGCCTGTTTTTTTGAATGGAGTAGCGAGGATGACTTCGCGGAATTTCCGGTACGTCGGTCTAGTCGGCTTATTGGTAACGAGTTCGAGTTTCGTGTCGATGGTTGGCGCGGCCGAACCACCAACCGTGGCCCAAACCATGGCAATTCATCCACAACAAAAAGATGTCGAATATGAGACTCCGAAAGAATCGGAATTCGCAAAGTGTAAAATCGAAGTTGAGAAAAAGGGCAAGACCATCGGCTGGGTCGTGCTCGGTCCGAATGGTCAAATCCTGCGGAAATTTCTCGATACAGACGGTGACGGAAAGTACGACCAGTACCGCTATTACAACCTTGGCGTCGAGGTTTACCGCGATATCGACACCAATCAAAATCAGAAGATTGACCAGTTCCGCTGGCTGAACCGTGGAGGTTCGCGTTGGGGCATTGATAAGAACGAAGACGGTCGGATTGATCAATGGAAAGTGCTTTCTGCCGCGGAAGCGTCGCGCGAAGCGATTCGCGCCGTCGTGGCGGGAGACGCAATCGCGCTACAGGCGGTCTTGATCACGGCTGACGACATGAAGTCCCTTGGCATCAACGCTCAGCTTGCCGCAAAACTGCTCGAATCGGCCGCCGATTCCGACAAAAAAGCCAAAGCCGTCATGAAGAATTCAAAGGTCATGACGCCACAATCCGTCTGGTCACGTTTTGATGCGCAACTTCCCAGTGTGATTCCGATAGACGAGGAAAAGGCAAAAGAGGATCTGCAGGTTTACGAAAGTGCTTATGCGATTATCGAAACTCCCAGAAAAGGTGCCGAACCAAAGTCCGACGCAGTTCAACTAGGCGAAATGATTCGTGTTGGCGATGTCTGGAAGCTGATTCAGGTCCCGATGCCGATCGAAGGTACAGCGACAACCAATCCGATTCTGATGGAGCCATTGTTGGCGTCATCGAGTATCGAGGGCAGTGCTTCGACGACATCACCGAAGGTCGCTCAAGCACTCAAAGAATTACAAGAGATTGACGACAAACTCCTGCATCCAAATCCGAATCTTCAGCCCGCACAAATGAAAAACCTCGTGGCCCGACGCGCGGCACTCTTCAAAGAGGCGACGGTTCTGGCAGAGACCGACGAAGAAAAAGAGTCACTCATGAGGCAAAATGTCGACGTCTTGGCATTGGTCGCGCAGATCGGTAATTACCCAGAGGGAATCAAAGAGTTAAGAACAATCGAAGCGGAAATCAGCAAGAAATCGTCCAATTCCTCGCTGCTGCCTTACACGATTTATCGCCGGATTCAGGCCCAGTACTCGGTCGACTTAAAAGAAAATGCCGGCGACAAAGAGAAACAAGCGGATATCCAAAAGGTGTATTTCCAATCTCTGGAAGAGTTCGTATCGAAGTACCCCGATTCCAGCGACACCGACGAAGCGATCATGAATTTGGGAATCCAGGAAGAACTGCAAGGGCAATCAAAAGAAGCGCTCGCCTGGTATCAAAAACTGGTGAAAGAGAAACCAAAGTCGAATCAATTTGTTCGCGCTCAAGGAGCATTAAAGCGACTGAATCTGAAGGATCAGTCGTTGGCGATCGACGGTCCGCTTTTGACTGGTGGAAATCTGACCCTGAAGAAAGGGAAGGTCTATCTGGTCGTGTTCTGGAACAGCGCATATGAGGCATGCGAAAATGACATTCCACAATTGCGAGCACTTTATCGAGACTTTAATCCAAAAGGATTCGAAATCGTGGGTGTCGCCCTGGAAACGGACAAGTCCGTCGTTCAGGAGTATGTCAAGAAGCATGAAATGACATGGCCGCAGGTTTTCCAACCAGGTCAGCAAAATCAGTTCGGTGGAATCGACAGTCCAATTGCAGTCAATTTTGGAATCTTTTCGTTCCCCACAATGTTCCTGGTCAATGCGGAAGGAAAGGTCGTCAGCCGAAACGCTAATCTGACGGAAATCAAATCGGACTTGCCAGGCCTGCTGAATCCCAAAAAGAAGTAACTCTTCGACGAGGCGTTCATCTGTGCTCGATCAGATCAAGTCCTGGCTTGGATTTAAATCTCTGACTGACGAACAGTTCGAGAAGCAGCGGATCGAGTTACTGAAAAAGATGCCTGTTCCCGTCTTCTGGTTGTTCGGCAAAACAGGCAGCGGAAAGTCATCGATCGTCCATTACCTGACGGGTTCGACTCAGGCCGAAATTGGGAACGGATTCCAACCGCAAACTCGTACATCATTTCAATATGATTTTCCGTCGGCGGCACAGCCTTTGGTGCGATTTCTCGATACGCGTGGCCTGGGTGAAGTCGGTTATGATCCGGTGGAAGATCTCAAGTCGTTCGATTCGTCGACGCACGTCGTCGTCGTTGTGGCGCGCGTCATGGATCATGCCCTGGCGGAAGTTGTTCGCCCGCTACGAGTCATTCGCGACGCGAGACCTTCACGACCAATTCTGTTGGCGCTCTCATGCCTGCACGAAGCCTATCCTTTTGAACAACATCCGAAACCCGACCCATTTGACATCCGTCGTGCCAATCATCCTGAGCAACGGCCGCCAGCGCCCATTGATCCGATCGCAGCGCGAGCGAGCTTGCTGCACAGTCCGTCATCATTCGCCACGAACCTGACGCTTCAAAGAAGCCTGCGCGAGCAGGAAGAGCGATTTGCGGGTCTGGTCGATCGAATCGTGCCGATCGACCTGACTCGACCCGAAGAAGGTTTCGACGAACCCAACTTTGGCGGCGCACGTTTGGAAGAAAGTCTGATTGAATTGCTTCCTGCTGCGTGTCGTCAGGCACTTCTACACCTCGATGATTTGAGAAATTCATTGCGAGACCTGACCGCGAAAAAGGCGATGCCAGTCATCCTGACATACAGCAGTCTCGCAGCGACATCCGCGGCGGCACCATTGCCCTGGGTCGATATCCCGTTAGTGATGGGAATTCAAACCCGATTGGTCTACGTCTTGGCCGACCTGTATGGCCAGAAAATGAACGCGGATTTATTGATCAAGATGGCCGGTGCCGTCGGAGGACGCCTGGCTCTCAGATTTGCAGTGCGAGCGCCCTTGAAATTCATTCCCATCGTCGGGCAGACGGCAAATGCTGCGATGGCATTTGCCTACACGTATTCACTTGGTAAAGCTTGCTGCTGGTATTTTGGCGAGATGAAAAACGGTCATATTCCGTCTCTTGAAGACCTGGACAAAGTGTGGTCCGAACAGTTGCAAAGCGCCGTGACCACCTGGAAAAGCAGAGACAAAAATCAAACCTGATCGTGAGTCTGGAGTTCTGACTGTTCAGGCGGGTGTTGCGCCTCTTTTCCTTCGAGTGTCTTTTCTTCCAGTCGTTCTTCTTCAGGCGCCGGCTTGTCGGGATAAATGAATGAAGCGACAATGCCACCAAAAAGCGTCACCACGATGACGGCGAACGAAACGACATTCACGATGGCCTTACTGTCTTGATCGTGGGGAATGACAAGTTTTTCCAGCAGCATTTTCGCGCCGACGAATGCCAAAATAATGACGAGCGAATACTTGAGCAAATGAAATCTGCCCAGCAGATCGGCGAGTGCGAAGTAGAGGCTTCTGAGGCCGAGCACTGCGAAGACGTTCGACGTAAACACGAGAAAAGGGTCGCTTGTCAGTCCAAAAACTGCGGGAATCGAATCGACGGCAAAAACCAGATCAGTTGTTTCGACAACGGCCAGCGCCAGCAGCAGGGGCGTCATCGCCAGTTTGCCGTCGATCCGCGTAAAAAAGTGATCCTGTACAAATTCGGGGTGCATTCGAAATAGCCGACGCGCCGTTCGCACCAGAAAATTCTTCTCGAAATCGACTTCGTCGTCATCATCCGAAACGAGCATCTTGTACGCCGTGAAAATCAGAAAGGCCCCGAAAAAATACGTGATTGGATTGACGAACTTGATCAAGGCCGCACCGATGCCAATCATGACGCCACGCATCACAAGCGCCCCGAGAATTCCCCATAAAAGAACTCGATTCTGGTACTCCGCAGGAACCTTGAAATATCCGAGGATCAGCGCGATGACGAAGATGTTGTCGACACTGAGCGACTGTTCCAGAATGTACCCTGAGAAGAACTGGACTGCGGCTTCCCAACCTGAATCCGGCAGACCCGGATCATCAATCGGGCCGGCAATCCCCAGATCAAACAAGTGAAACTCGTAAGCAAAGTAAACGAAGACGGTAAAGCACAACGCGAGCACAAAATAGACGCCTACTCGGAACAGAGCGACTTTCGCACTTAAGGTCTTTGATTCGCGTGAGAATATTCCCAGATCAAACGCAAGAATCAAAAGCACAAGTGCCACAAATCCCGTCCAAACAAGCACCGTCACGCGAATATCCTTTCGTCCGAGATTGAATTCGCCAAACACACCCACATCACGAAACTCGCCAAATCAAATACGCAATCCGGGAAACGAATTTTCCGCAGCGCTGGTTGAATAGAACAATCCGATGAGATTGGACCTAGCGGAACTGGCTCGCTCCGAACTGGCCAGAGTATAGCGATCAGGATCGCTAATGCGCAGCCCACGCATCAAACGCACTTCGGCTTCGCTCGGATCAAGGGGCTGAAGAATATGAAAGCGATTTGTGCAGGAAATCCACAACAGGACCTAAAAGTCTCGCCCGTCGTTGAAACCAAAGCCTTGTCTCACACATCTTCTTCAACGAACTGCACGTCGCTATCGCTTGATTCTGGTGAATCAAAGAAATACTCGCCAAAATCCTCGTTCGCAGGAGCAGCTTCCAGTGACAGTTGTTCAGTGTGAGCGTTATAGAGTTCACTGCTTGCACTGGGATCTGGTTCACCCGGTCCCATTTCAACTCGGAATTTCTCGCCTGCAAACGCCAATTCATCGCCAGGCAACAACGCACCGCGAACGACTCGCTGCCCATTGACCTTCGTTCCGTTGGTGCTGCCGAGATCGCGGATGAACAGCAATCCATCCGTGCGGACGATCAAGCAGTGCATTTTAGAAATACTGCTCTTGTGAATACAGATGTCGCACAGTTTTTCTTGACGACCTACCAGCGTCACATCCCGAGTGATTTGAATGGGACGACCACCGCCTTTGATCGGAATCAAATGTGCCCGCATGATTGACACTCTTTCACTTAAGTCCTCACGCCATTAAGTCATTGTCCGCAATGGAGAACGGGAGTCAAGAGAGTAATTTCCTGATACTCCCGGCGATCGATTTTCTGACGCGAAAATTCCACGTCTGACATCTTTGCGGAATTTGTTGCGCCAATGACTCGCATTGCCTCCAACGGGCAGTCGCAACTATACTTCGCACGGTACTGTTTGGGTGATTTGGCCATGAGTTGAGCTGCCAGTTTTCCGACGCAAACGTCGGAATATCAGCATGATCCGAAGAAACGGAAATTCCATCAAAGACTCAAATGTGATCACGAGCAGTACAGGAAGATAGCCTTTGTTGTAACTCGAATCAACCTCTCGAAAGACTGCGCGCTCCACATGGACGTTTTGCCGCGCATCCTCCGGCAATTGACCGAACTGCTCCGCGAAATGTCGTCCGTCCAACGGGTGACATCCATAGGAGCCGCGTGTCTTGTCTTATTCGGATTCGGATGGCTGGTCTTCTTGAATCAAAAATCCGCTTTCCAGGCGGTTTCCTATGGTAAAGTATTTGCCACGGAAGAACTTACTTCCGCAGAGCAGGCACTCGCCAGTGCTGGTCTGACGGGATTTCGACGTGATGGACAGCGATTACTTGCGCCCGCCAAGGACCTTGATCGGTACAACGCCGCTCTTCTCGAATCGGACGCTTTGCCGCCGGATTTGGGCACTCAGATGCTCAAACAATACGAAACACTCGGTCCCTTCAGCACCGATCGCCAGCGGCAGCAAATGAAAGAAGCATTGCTGCTGCAAGAATTGAGGCGGATGATTAAAGCCGTTCCCGACGTCGAGGATGCTCGAGTGGCCATCGCATCGCCGGAACGACGCGGCGGATGGAATCAGAAACCACGCCCCACAGCCAATGTGAGCGTCAAACCTCGATCGGGACGGGAATTGTCGGCCACGCTGATCAATTCACTTCGGCACGTCGTCGCGAACATGGTGCCCGATCTGAAACCGGCGGACGTCACGGTGTTCGACGTGACGCGAGGTCAAGCTTTTGCCGGCGAGCCGATGTATGATCCGACCGATGGTCTTTATCTGCAACGCGCTCGAGAATTCACTCGACACTACGAACAGCAAATCCAGAAAGCATTGTCATACATTCCATTTGTGAGCGTGACCGTTCACGTCGATCTCGAAACTCTTAGATCATCCATGATTCGCAGCGAAACTGTGCGATCCAAGGGCGAAGCCGCACATGTCGCTTATCGGCCGGAACCAAATGATGGATCGGACTCTCAATCGACCGGTGTCGACGGATCGAGTGTCGGTCCCACCGAAGTCACAGGTGAAATCTCCGAAAAACAGCTCGTCGCGGCAATGCCGAAAGCCGTCCAGGTGTGCGTTTCGATTCCCCGGGGATACCTGCATGATTTGATCTCACGCCGAATCTCCCAAAAAGAAACGCCGAAGCATCGCCTGGATGCCACGGCCATTGAAGAAGAGGAACTGACCAAGGTCGAGCAAATCGTTGGTCGACTGATCCCTGCAGGCTCGCCCGCCAACGCAATCAACGTCACTTGCGTGGATCGCCCGATCAGCAATTCCTCCGAAACCATCTCGCTGCCACCAGATGAGCAACTTTGGATTCTGGCTCATCAATGGGGTGGTCCGTTCGCGATTGGATGCTGCGTCATATTCGTGCTGCTCATGCTACGCCGTCCCGTACCCACGCGTCGCGCGAAAACCGAACGGTCGGTTGATCCCGGATTCGAAGAAAATCGTCTGACGGCATCACTTTCCGCGGTCGAAGCGGTTCCGACGTTGGCGGTGCCGCAAGATCGTATTGCGCTTCTTCGCGACGAGGTTCGCGCGATGGTCGAAAGTAATCCCGCTGCATCGGTGGCATTGGTTTCCGCGTGGTTGTCGGAGGTTCATCAATGACTTGTTCGTCTCAGTTCATCTGTCGTAGCAGTCGCATTGAATGAGGCAAGAATCTCATTTCAAAGAGGTCAATCCCATGGACGGCGCGCGGAAAACAGCAATTCTTCTTCTCAGTCTCGATCAGACCATGGCAGCCGATGTGTTGCGAAAACTTCCGCGAGATCAGATCGAACGGGTGACACTGGCGATCGCGAGCGCCGATACTGTCACTCGCAACGAACAAGAAACCATCTTGAATGAATTCAAAACTGCCTTTGCATCGCGGCCGTTGATTCAGACTGCCGGTCCGGAGGCCGCTCGCGAATTACTGGAACGCTCGCTCGATCAGACCGAAGTCGAACCGATGCAAGTCCGAATCGACGAACAAATCCAGGCGGGCCCCTTTGCGTTCTTGCACAACCGCCATGTGGACGACATTCGACGATTGATTGAAAATGAACACTCACAAACGATAGCCGTCGTCCTCGCTCAATTGCCTCCCGGCCTGGCCTCTCATGTCTTGTCCGGATTTGCGGCAGATGCGCAGTCTGACATATTAGGACGTCTTGCCCGACTGGGACCTGCGGACGTGAATGTTCTGCACGAGATCTCTGCCCTGCTGAAAGACCGTATTGGCCCGGTGCCGGTTCGCACCGGGGGAATGTCGCACGCGGCGGAGGTCTTACGCGAGACTTCACACCCGACATCGAGTTTAGTCCTCGGCTTGATTGAACGACAAGATTCGATTCTCGCGGACAGAATCCGAGAATCAATGTTTTCGTTCGCAGAAATCGAGTTTTTCGATCAGAAAACAATGCAGATCGTGCTCCAGAACACGGATCAATGCCGATGGGCCGTCGCTCTGAAGGGCGCTTCCGAAAACTTGCGTCAACGCGTGCGAGCGAATCTCTCGGTTCAGTTGGCCCAGGCATTGGAAAACGAAATGCATTCAACTGGACCGATCCAACTGAGTGAGATCACATCGGCGCAGCGAGAAATCATCTCGG